>AUXO015629738.1_pt1 | contig 61390 bp, 53 predicted proteins | sample 768731 | NCBI WGS metagenome assembly AUXO01 (sample SAMN02715735, study PRJNA202380) | gut metagenome | biome: sheep rumen | host: Ovis aries | place: New Zealand: Palmerston North
AGCAATGTACGATGAACTGAATAAGCGCCCAAGAAAATGCCTTGGATACAAAACACCATATGAGGCTTATTATTCAACGTCGTTGCACTTAACTTGACAATTCAAGATTATAAAAACATATAAGCAATTATTGAAAAAAGGGCTTGGCGTATCGTAAAAGAGTATGGTGAGCGAGAAGAGAGTCCTGAACAACGTATATAAGAAAAGGACAAACGCGAAGCAGCATATCATCGCTTCTATGCAGTTACAAATTATATACAGTATAATGCTACATTTTTAACAACATACCGAGAAAGCGGAGTCAGGAGAACTACTTTGGCGGAACACTTAAGAAAACTCCCGCTGTCATATTTCGGGAAAAAGAATTTTGCGGTAATCATAGCGACAGGGGTTCAGTGCGAGAGGTTAGACGGTGTTGTGGCAGAGCAGGGAAATCCTAAGGAACTTTCAAAGAAAGACAGTATATACAGGAGGATGAAGGAACAGCAGAAGATTTCACAGGAATGGAGCATGTAAAACGTGTTCGTTTCTTCGATTGGAGGAAGAGTGATAAGTATCTCTTATCACCAACAATAATTTTTTGGGATTTTTCAAAGTGAGATGGGGATGTTAAGATAAATCCATCAAAAAAAAAAGGAGGAAAACAGTATGAGTCAATACAGATTTGAAACATTACAGCTACACGTAGGCCAGGAGGAGGCAGATCCAGTCACCGATTCAAGAGCGGTACCTATTTATCAGACCACATCCTATGTCTTTCATAACAGCAAGCATGCAGCTGATCGCTTTGGACTTGCAGATGCAGGAAATGTTTATGGAAGAATAACGAACTCCACACAGGAAGTTTTAGAGAAACGTTTGGCAGCCTTAGAGGGAGGTAGCGCAGCCTTAGCCTTAGCTTCCGGTTCTGCAGCAATTACCTATACCATTGAAGCCTTAGCGGCGAATGGTGGTCACATTGTAGCACAAAAGACCATTTATGGAGGAAGTTATAATTTGTTAGCTCATACTCTTCCACAGTATGGTATTGAGACAACATTCGTTGATGCACACAATCTTGCAGAAATCGAAGGGGCTATTCAGGAAAACACTAGAGCAATTTACTTAGAGACCCTGGGAAATCCGAATAGTGATATTCCTGATTTGGATGCTATCTCAGAACTTGCCCATAGACATGGACTTCCAGTGGTGGTAGATAACACCTTTGGAACACCTTATTTGATTCGTCCAATTGAGCATGGTGCTGATATCGTGGTTCATTCAGCAACTAAGTTTATTGGCGGACACGGAACCACCCTTGGGGGAATCATTGTAGAATCTGGAACCTTTAACTGGAAGGAAAGTGGCAAATACCCAAATATTGCCGAGGCAAATCCAAGCTATCATGGCCTTTCTTTCTATGATGCAGTAGGACCGGCTGCTTTTGTTACCTATATTCGAACTATTTTGCTTCGAGACACGGGAGCATCCATTTCCCCATTTAACGCTTTTCTCCTTCTGCAAGGAGTAGAAACCCTTTCTCTTAGAGTTGAGAGACATGCAGAGAATACCAAGAAGGTGGTGAAATTTTTAAGAAATCATCCTTTGGTAGAAAAGGTCAACCACCCATCTCTTCCAGATCACCCGGATCATGCGCTTTATGAGCGATATTTTCCAAACGGCGGTGCTTCTATTTTTACCTTTGAAATCAAGGGAGGTAAAGAGGAAGCCTGGAAGTTTATCGACAAACTTCAGATTTTTTCTCTCCTTGCAAATGTTGCGGACGTAAAGAGTTTGGTGATTCATCCCGCTTCTACCACTCATTCTCAGCTTTCAGCAGAGGAATTAGCGGACCAGAATATCAAGGAAAATACCATTCGTCTTTCCATCGGAACCGAGCATATTGATGATTTGATTGGGGACTTAAACAGTGGCTTTCAGGCACTTTAGGATAGCCGGATGAAATCTTTCTAGCCTCTAACGAGGCGGCCTTTGAAACCGCCAAATATTTGGCGAAAAAGGAAGGTATCTCGGTGGGAATTTCTTCCGGAGCCGCCCTCTACGGAGCCATTCAGTTAGCCAAACGACCAGAGAATGAAGGCAAGTAGGAGCCTTGTAAGATAGTGGTGGGGTCACCAGCCCCGCTGGTCTCCGACATTTTTAAATTTAATAAGTATTTCCTTGTATTCTTTTGTATAATAAGGGAAAGAAAGGAGTACTTATGAGAATAATTTTCGAACTAGATATTATGTTGGATGAAATATTAAGCCTAAAGGGAGATAGAGTAAGCATGATCTTGTTTCATGGGGACTGCAAGGGAGATTACCTGAGGGGGAAAATCTTGCCAGGGGGTGTAGATACTCAGCGGACCCTGGAAGATGGTAGTAGGTCTCTGTCGGCAAGATATATGATTCGTGGAAAAGATCTTAATGGACAGGAATGTTATTTGTTTATAGAAAACAATGGGATTGATGTTGGTAAGGGACTTGTGACTAAACCGGTAATTCGAACAGATAGCGAAGCCTTGAAATTCTTGGAAAATGAAGAACTAGAGGGAAGCATTGAGCAGGGAAAAGAAGAGGGAAGTATTCGAATTATTATTTGCCAGAAGTAGGTGGAATTTTTATGAAATTCTCAATTTATTTATAACAGCGAAAGCAAGGAAAAGACCATGTTTTCGCTGTTATTTTTTATACTTTCATTAAGAATAAAAAAATTGACACTGCATCCACCAGCTGAATAGGAATATAGTTGCTATCTTTGAAAAAAACAAGTAAAATAAGGGGAGGTTGTTAGAAAGGAAAAAGATGACAAGTATGATTTTTAATTTAATCTGTGGAGGGATTATCTTGGTAGGGTTCCTCTATCTTCTACTTGCAAGAGCCCTCATGAAGAATGGGATGAAAAAACACAGAAAAGAAGCGGGTTGTGGGCTGGCTGCACAAGAAGTGGCAGATATCTTCTTTGCAAAGGCAGGAGTGACAGACCTAAAAGTGACCGTGGCTAAAAATCGTTATATGGAAGAACTTTTGGATATGTATCTTCCAAAATCAAAGACACTAAGGTTAAGCAGAAGAGTCTATGGAGATAAAAGCTTAGGAGCCTATGGGGTAATTGCCCATTGGGCAGGGGTAAGTCAGGTGGTTACCCTAGATTCTGTGTGGATGAAAATTGCACAGGTAAGTGCTAAGCCAATCCGAATCGGAAAGCCTGTGGCAGTGATTCTTGTAGTGGCAGGATTACTTGCAAAACAAGAAATCCTAGTAAGTCTGGGACTTGGAATCGTGGCCTTAATAATGATCTACGATATGCTGGAAAGAATACAGGAAGAAATCGCATGCAGGAAGGCACTTGCGGTAGTAGATGAGGTAGAAATCTTATCAGAAGAAGAAAAAAAAGAAGTAAAAGAAATGGTAAGAACATGTAAGAATACCTATGGGGGAAGGGTAATTGTACCAGTTTTGACTACTTTAAAGATTGTGAGACCAGATCGGTCACAGATTCTAGAGGAAATGAAAGAAGAGAAGGAGGCATAAGTTATGGGATACTATTATTATGATTGGACCATCATCCTTGTAATCATTGGAGCGGGACTTAGCATGCTGGCGTCGTTGATGGTGCAAAGTACCTATGCCAGATATAAAAAAGCTGGAAACAAGAGAGGGTATACGGCAGAGCAGGTGGCAGAGGAAATCCTGCGTTCTGCGGGAATCAACAACGTGTCAATTCAGCGAATAGCCGGAGATTTGACAGACCATTACTCGCCGAATGAGAAGATCCTTAGACTTTCAGATTCCGTATATGGATCCTCATCGGTGGCGGCCATTGGAGTAGCGGCCCATGAGTGTGGACATGCAATTCAGGATCAGGTAGATTATGGACCATTGAGACTTAGAGCAATGTCCGTGCCACTTGCAAACATAGGATCAAGATTATCATTTCCATTGATTATCTTTGGATTAATCATAGGGGCAACGCCATTTGTAAAATTAGGAATTTTATTATTTTGCCTGGTTGTCTTTTTTCAGGTGATTACATTGCCGGTGGAATTTGATGCATCAAGAAGAGCCCTTAAGGTGTTAAGGGAAAGAAACATCCTTTATGATAAGGAACTTTCAGGGGCTAGAAAAGTATTGGTTGCAGCTGCCTTGACCTATGTGGCAGCAGTGATTAGTTCCCTATTACAGTTACTGCGTCTGATCCTTATTAGCAATTCTAGAAGAAGATAATGGAGAAGTAGATGGCAAAAACAGCAATCCTTTTATCCGCCTATAATGGTGGAAAATATATAGAGGACCAGATAAAAAGTATATACCAGCAGACGGACCAGGATTTTACCCTGATCATCCGGGACGATGGTTCTGTAGGTGAGGAGGTAAAAAAATTAGAAGACCTACAAAGTAAGTATGGGTTTGAATTGATACGGGGAAAGAACCTAGGATTTTTAAAAAGCTTCTTTGAGTTATTAAGACAGGCAGAAGGCTATCAATATTATTCCTTTGCAGATCAAGATGACATCTGGCTTCCCGGAAAACTGGAGGCAGGAGTGAAGTACCTGGAGTCCTGTGAAGACGAGGAAAAACCTCGTTTCTATCATTGTGCCTACGATTTGGTGGACGATCAGATGAAAAAGGTGGGGGAATTTTATTTTAGCGAGGAAGGCTATGATTTTCGAAGAACCATTACAGAAAACCACTATTCCGGCTTTGCCATGGTAATTAACCAAGCCCTGAGAGAAAAAATGCTACAGGGAGATCCGGAAAAAATAGGCTACCATGACTGGTGGGCAGGAATGATTGTGCATGCCATGGGGGAGGTTTATTATGATTCTAAGGTTTATGCTTATCATCGGAGCCATGGAGACAATGTCACCACATTTAATATGAAAACCAGGTGGAAATGGTTAAGAAAAACCCTTAGGGAAGAGTCGGAGATTCATAAGAGGGCTATGGAATTTAAAAGGTGCTTTTATCAGGAACTTCGGGGGAAAGATAAAAATTACATCAACCTTTTTAGCGGGGAGACCTATTCCTTTAAAAATGCTATGAAGAAGGTTTGTTCCCCTAAGAGATGGAGACCGGTTCTATCTTCGGAACTTGTTATGCGATTCCTGATGCTAATCGGAAAAATCTAAGGGAAATCCCGGAGGAAGATTCATTTTGAAAAGAAAAAAGAAATGGAAGATATGGGGAGCCGTCTTGGGACTGCTCCTTTTTGCAGGGGGCCTGGCAGGGGGCTATCTATATCATTTGTATCATTTGCCTGCCCTAAAAATTTTAAATGCCAGTAAGGGAAAGATTTTAGACAGCGGGCGCATTGAGGTTCAGGCGGGAATCTTATTTAAATCCAGGAACATGATTCTGTCCTATGAATCGGACCTGAAGGACCGGTATTTGGCGGGGGTCTATGAGGAAAAGGACCGCAGGACGGTGGCCATCCTGGATGATAATAAAATTAAAATAGAAGACAGTCAGGGTGAAAATAGAACAAGTTTTCAGAATGACTTGTGGGTGGATCAGGACCTCTTATTTGAGGGGCTTGAAGAATTAAAAAATAAGAAGCTGGAAAAGGTGGATTATCAAAAGGTATTAAAGTGTTTGCCGAGGGACAAGATAAAGAAAGTCTTTCGAAAGGACGTAAAAAAATTTATAGTAAGAGCCTTTCTTGCCTTAGAAAAAAATTCCAGGAAGCGGTTGGGATTTACCAAGGAAGAGGACACCTATAAATTTAATTTTCAGCTTCAGGATCTGGGAGATGTGATTTTACCTCTTTGTAAGAACTATATGGAGGAAGAGGCCTATGAAAAAATAAGGGATTTTATCTATGATAATCGGTCCATTCGGGTGAAACTTGCTTTGAAACTGGAAGGGGACCAGATCACGGATATTGACCTTCGCATAACGGAAAAGGTAGTCATCAAGGTACACTATAGTGATCTTGGGGAGACCAAACTTACAATCGATGAAGAAAAAGACCTGCACTAGAAAGAACTAGTGTAGGTCCCTTTTTTTAGTTGTTGATTTTTTTAGAGTAGTTTACGGAACATAGGGCAAGAATCAGAGAGAGGAACATGCCGATGAGAGACATGTTTGAGCTAAACCAGGCAGGTAAAGAAAGCTTGGTTACCAAATTGATTCCATAAGAACCTAGAATTCCAAAGAGTCCTCCGCAGATTACTGCACTTAGCCAAAGGTTCTTATTCAAAGGATGTTTTTCATAGGATAAGATGGCAATGGTAAGTGGGAAGATGACTCCGGGGGTGTAAACGGAATACGCATTTTGAAGGACCTTAATAATATCGCCGCTTCCGGAAAGGGCAAAGACGAGGGCCAAGGCACCTAAAACTACCACCGTAAGTCGAATTAAGTTGACGTTTTGTTTTTTTAAAAGGTCACGAACAAAAATAGTTGCAGCATTGATAATGCAGGTGTCAATGGAAGAAAGAACTGCTGAAATCAGGCCAATCACCATGATTACCTTTACCGGGAATGGAAGGACCTTTTCAATGACAGACATAAAGGCTCCCATTTGTTTTACCTGTTCCGGCGCAATATGGAACTTCGCCCACATACCAATGAGAACAATTACGATGGTGTAAAAGAAGAGGGCACATCCGGAAATCAAAGCAGATTTCTTTGCTGTCTTTGAATCCTTGGAAAGCAGATTTCTGGACATAATATCAGGACCAAGGAAGTAAACACCACCAATTACAAATAACTGGGTGAATAGATTGATTGGTTGATAGCCTCCATTTAATAGTTCTACCTGAGAAAAGATGGCCTGGTTGGCATCACCCTTAAAAAGATAGAGGTAACACAGGGTAAAAAGAATTCCTAGTACTACTAAAAGGAATTGAAGCATATCGGTTTTTACCACGGAAAGCTGACCGCCGATGGTGGTGTAGGCAATGACTGCCAGAGAAACCACAACAAAGACCGGTTTGCTGGAAGATCCCAAAAGGAGGGAGATAATATTGTTAAGGGCAATCAACTGACCGGCAATTACTCCGATCCAAGAGATTACGATGATTAGGGAAATCACAATTTCAGCCGGTCGATTCACCAGTTTTCCTGCAGCATCTGGTAGGGTGTCGGCGTTTAGACTTCTGACTTTCTTGGAAATGAAAAGTCCCTGAAGAATTAAACCGATTCCTCCAAAGAAGAGCCACCAAACCGCTGGGAATCCAATGGAGTAGGTGGTATCAATAATACCGATGGTGGCTGATCCACCAACTACCGTGGCTAAAATGGATAGGGTAACCGCGGAGGATTTCTGCCTTTTTCCTGCTACGGCAAAATCGGTAAAGTTATTTGCCTTGTCAATGAAGGCAAGAAGCAATAAGAAAATGACATAGAGAATAAGAAATACTAAGAGAAGTGTTTGTTTTGCCATAATTTGTTTCCTTTCTAGTGATTTTTTCTTTGGGATTTTAGCATAGTAAAAAATGAATGTCAACTAATAACAAAAAAAGTTAACAAATCCTTAATCTTTATTCCATAATGAGAAAAATATGCTATAATAATTATTATTTGATTTGACAAGAAAAGGAAGAGCAGTTGTGACAAGAATTGATTTAGTAACTGGAATTTTAGGTTCAGGAAAAACCACATGGATAAAAAAATATGCAAGCTATTTCATTGAGAAGGGCCAAAGAATTGCGATTTTAGAGAATGACTTTGGTGCGGTGAATGTTGATATGATGCTTTTACAAGAACTTGCGGGACCCAAGTGTCATCTTGAGATGGTACTTGGTGGCGGAGATCCGGATTGTCACAGAAGAAGATTTAAGTCGAAACTGATTGCCTTAGGGATGCAGGGGTTTGATCGAGTGATTGTAGAACCTTCTGGCATCTTTGATGTGGATGAATTTTTAGACCTCTTGCAGGAAGACCCATTAGATCGCTGGTTTGAGTTAAGGACAATTTTAACCCTTGTGGACAGTGATTTAGAGGAAAGTCTTTCCACTGAGATGGAATTTTTATTAGCCTCTCAGGTGGCAAATTCCGGTAAGCTAGTGATGAGTAAAATTGATCAATTAAAACAAGAAGGTTTAAAAGAAGAGGAGATAAAAGAACGGGTAAATCATACCTTAGCCCATATTAACCAATCCTTGGAGTCTATTAAGTGTTCCAGAAGAATCACGAAAAAAACTCTTTTTTGCAAGGATTGGAATCTTCTTACAGGAGAAGATTTAGAAGGACTTAGTCAGGCGGGCTATCAACTATATGCCTATGAGAAGAATTGGAGCTTAGAAGGTGCATCTTCTTCCACCCACTATTTTCTTCATGTATCTATGAAGGAAGAACAATTGAAGGGCCTTTTACAAGAGATGAGGTCCGATTCATCCTGTGGAAAAATCTTTCGGGTGAAAGGATTTTTTAAAGGAGAGACAGGATGGGTTGAGGTGAATGCGACCAGGAAAAAAACAGAAATTCATAAAATCAATCAAGGACAGGAAATATTTATTGTCATTGGAGAAGGCTTAAACAAAGAAGCTTTGGATCGTAAATTTCAAACAGTTAATACGAATGATCAGTATGAATCTATTTAGATTAGAACCGTGGGGTAATTTATGAAAAAAGTAAACGCGTATAATGGTATTATTATGGTAGTGATGATTGCCACACTATTTATGGCAATTCTACAGAAGCTACCTTTGCACATGGAAAATCATTTTTCTAGTGGAAAACTTTTGAATATCAGCGATTACTGGGAAGATGAAGAGGGACAAAAGGTTAATATCATAAAGTTAACGAATTTGGTGGATGCAGATCACGACGGAAAAACCTCCATGTATTACACCTTGCCGGAGGATATGGAGGATACCGCCTTACTGTTTATGTCCTCTCATATTAATTTAGATGTTTATATCGGTGGGAAACGGATTTATCATATTAAGCCCCAGGCTATAAGTATGACGGGAAAAAGTTATGGAACCACGTTTAATAAAATCTTAATTGCGGATGAGTATGCGGGTAAGGAGATTCGCATTGATGTGGACTGTATTTATAAGGATTCGGCAAAGATTCTAGGTGTATACTTGGGCAGCAGTGGAGCCTATCTTAGTATGTATGACCGGGAATATTTGCCATCCTTTATTATAAGTATATTGATTATTTTATTAAGTCTTTTATTTGATGTCTTTGCCATGGCGATTCCTTTGGAACCAAAATTAAAAAATAGTCTCCGCGCCTTTGCAATTTCAAGTGTTTTATTTGGAATCTGGGCCTTGGGAGAAAACCATTATCTGGTCTTACTTTTTGGGAATTCGGAGCTTTGGAAGATCTTTGATTATCCGATCCTAATGTTTATCACCTATCCATTTATCGTGGCGGTGAATGGTTTGACGAATCATCCAAGGAAGATATTCTATGATTTAGCCTTTGGCTTAGTAGGAGTCACCTTTGTGGGAACCCTTCTTTGTTTTTTATTTGTAGGAGCAGATTACCATGAGACCCGGTATATCATTCATGGCTCCATGGTGGCTGGCATTATTATCATTATGATTATCCTATTTTGGGATTTGAAGGAAAGCAAGGAAACCAAGGAGGCAATCAACTCTGCATCCTCAGGGAACTTCCTTCTGGCTGGATTTTTAATTTTGGGTGCATGTGTTTTCTTAGACCTATTCCGTTATTATGGTGCTGATAGCCTTTCTATGGATTCGGCAAGGTATATTCGAATCGGCTTTCTATTGGTAGAAGTTGCCATGTTTTATAAGTATATCGTGGTGGTGGTTCACCGAATGAGAACCGATGGCGAGATGGAGATGTATCGAAAGCTTGCCCTTCACGATGTATTAACCGGACTCCCAAACCGAGCCGCCTATGAGATCGAGGAAAAGGAGTTAATAAAGCGAATCAAGGAAGAGGAAAACCTTCTGGTGATGATTTGTTCCTTTGACCTGAATCATTTGAAGAAGATGAATGATACCTATGGCCATGCCATGGGAGATGAATATATTAAAGAGGCTGCCCATATTCTGCAAAGCACCTTTGGCTTATATGGCAATGTATATCGAATTGGTGGAGATGAATATGCAGCCTTCCTTTCTGGAGAACATGCGTTTAAGGATGCTATGCATGCCATTGATTTAATGAATGAGTCAATAGAAGTCTTAAACAATACCAAACTGCTTCCAAAGGATCTATCGATTGCCGCAGGTTTAGCCAGCTGTTCTTCTAAGGGAGGTATGACCTTTGAACAGGCGGAAGCCCTAGCGGATGAGAGAATGTATCAAGATAAAAGTAAAATAAAAAAAGACCAAGGCTATCTCCTTTAGAAAAAATAAACAAAGATGTCCTAGATTCGTGTATACAATGTGCGGTTTTGTCTATGGACATCTTTTTTTCTTTGTGCTAAGATATGGAATTGTTGCGATGTACCGTAATCTATTTGCTAGAAACGGGCACCGACTTTTTATGGAAATGGAGAAGAATCATGGAATTTTTATTGTCAATTTTACCGATTCTCTGGCTGATCATCGCACTATGTGTTTTGAAAATGGCGGGATGGAAAGCCTGTGGCTTAACGGCCCTTGTTGCTGCAGTGGTGGCATTGTCTTATTTTAAATTTGGATTCCTTAATACCGTAAAGGCAGCAGGCATGGGAATTTTAAATGCCCTTTGGCCGATTTGTATCGTAATTATTGCGGCGCTTTTTGTTTACAACCTAACCTTAGAAACCAAGGCCATGGAAGATATTAAAAAGATGCTTTCCAGTGTCTCGTCTGATAAGATGTTGATTTTATTAATCATTGGTTTTGCCTTTGGAAACTTTATGGAAGGAATGGCTGGTTTTGGAACAGCAGTGGCAATTCCTGCCGGAATCTTAGTTGCCATGGGCTATGACCCAATCGCTACCGTAGTTGCCTGCCTGGTTGCAAACTCTACTCCTACTGCCTTCGGTTCGGTAGGTGTACCAACTACAACTCTTGCAGGAAGTTTTAATATGGATGCCAAGGCTCTGTCGGCAGATCTTGTAAACATCCAGGCAGTGTTAACCTTTCTTGCACCATTTGTTATGGTTGCCATTGTAGGGGGAGGAATCAAAGCATTAAAGAAGAGTTTTGGTATCTGCCTTCTCGCATCTCTTTCTTTTGCGGTTCCACAGTATATTGCAGGACGTTTCATTGGACCGGAGCTTCCGGATATTTTAGGCTCTGTCATCTGCCTGATTGTCCTTGTACTTGTGGGAATTTCAATGGAGAAAAAGAAGGGGGGAAAGAAGATCGAGATTACCGGTTCTAAGGCCTTAGCAGCCTGGTGCCCATTTATTCTGATTTTTATTTTCTTGCTTTTTACCTCGAGTTTAGTTGCACCGGTAAGCAATTTCCTGGGCCAGTTTAAAAGCCTTATGACGTTTGATTTTGGCAAGTTTGGAAAGGGCCAACTTGGATTTGCCTGGTTGGGGGCTCCCGGACTTAAGATTATTCTTGCCGGCGTGATTGGTGGTTTTGTTCAGGGTGCTTCCTTTAAAAAAATTGTGAAGGTATTCTTTCGAACCATCAAGGAAAATGTAAAAACAATCTTTACCATTTGTTCCGTGCTTGCAACAGCACAGATCATGGGATATTCAGGTATGATTGCTGCAATTGCTACAATCTTAGTAAAAGTAGCTGGTAACTTCTATCCAGCCATCGCTCCTTTGGTAGGAACCATTGGTGGATTTGTAACAGGTTCCGGAACCTCTACCGCTGTTTTATTTGGTGGAATTCAGGCTAAGGCAGCAAGCACACTTGGAATTAATGAAACCTGGTTGGGAGCAGCCAATAACCTGGGAGGAGGAATTGGTAAGATGATTTCTCCACAGGGAATTGCCATTGGATGTGCAGCTTCCGGATTAGGTGGACAGGAAAGTAAGGTAATGAATAAAACCATTCCATATGCCATTGCCTATGTGATTATTGCAGGAATCGTAAGTATGATTGGTGCAAGTTTATAAGAAAAAAAGAAGTTATGACCCTATTTTTTGGGCCATAACTTCTTTTTTTAATCATAAATAATTTCACCTTCGTCGATTTCTTGCATTCTTTCGCAGTATTCTCTGGAAAGTCTTGCAAATTCGCAGTCTTCATCCCTAATATAAAGGTACCTACTATAAAGAAGAGGTTCGTTATGATTGGTTAGAGTTGTAAGATCCAGAAAGTCAAGGCATACCCAGGATAAAGATTCATCGGCGAAAATGGATACTTTTTTATCCTTAAGTGCTTGATATAAGCTTTCTCTATAAAGTTCAAACTCCTCTTCTGAAAGGATATTTGAGCTGCAATCACAATATCCTCCGTTTTCATCCGGTATGGAAATGCCAGAAAGGTATTTGAGCTTCAAAGGATTTTGAAAGACTAAGGTTTCTAACATGGTCTGATCACAAGTGTCAATGTAGTCCTCTAATACCTGTTGGAATTCCTTCTCATTGTTTGGAAGAGTAAAGGTACGAGTTTCCCCGGATTTCATAATATATTGAAAGGAGATATCATCCCCAGATTGTGAATTTTCTAATCCCTTTTGATAGTCTATAAATGATTGGATTCCATCTGCATTTTTAATGGTAATGGTATCTGAGATATTATTAGCTTGAATTCTTAGATACACTATATTGTTCGCATTCTTAGGTACTTTATAGGAAAAGAGTCCCTGAGAAATACTGATTGGGAAAAGCAGTAAAAGAACCACGGCAACGATTCCCTGTTTCCATGGAAAGTTCTGAAAAACTCGAATGGTCTTTTTTAAAAGAATCTCACTTAGAATAAAACATAATACTCCAAAAAATGCAGTGATGATATATAGGTAAGCTGCACTTGGGGAATCATCTTCTCCATTTACAGTAATAGTGATAAAAACAATGGTAAGAAGAATTCCACCACAGAAAGAAAAAATTACACGGAACAATGGTTTTGCCCAAGAAAAAGCAACAAATTCTTTTGCGGTTTCAAGTGGACGTTTTTTATACATTTGCCAACCAAGGAAAATCAGAAGGAAGGCAGGAATCAAATACCAGAGACATGGGGTAAGTTTATCCCAGTTACAGGCATATGCAGTCTCAATCTCGTTTGCTTCAAGCATCGAATGCGTGATATACAATTTGATTACCGGTGATAGACTAGAAAACTTACTATAGAAGATATTATCTGTGGTACAGCGTATTCCAACTACAGAAAGAATCTCTCCATAGAGACCAGTGCAGTAGTAAATAAATCCGGCTAATAATTGAAGCACAAGGTAGATTACGGATGACATGATATAACCACCACTAAACACAGCAGTAGCGACTGCTAAGTTATAGTAAAGGAAGAGGTTAATCACGCTGAAAATCAATAGTCCTAGCAAAAGAGAATTCATGCCTACTTTATAATGATTGGCAATCAAAAAGATTCCCCCTTGTAAAAGAAGATAAGGAACCATTAAGAGGGTTAAACCAGACAGGTAATGTGAAAAAAACATTTTCGTTCTGCTAATTGGGAAGGTTGCCATCATATAAGCATGTTTTGTTTTATTTAGGTAAGAAAAAACAATTAAAGCGAATGGAAGAGCAAGGGTTGCCAAAATCAAAGGGTTGGATACCAGATGAGCTAGCGAATCTGTTGCAGCTTGTTGTTCGTATAAAACATCTTCCTTTCCTAAGTAGTGCTTAAGTGGTGATGATAAAGAAGTATTCAGTGACAAAAGAAGAAAACCATAGGCAAATAAAGGGAAGATCCAGAAAGGCCAAAATTGTTTGATATCCTTAAAAAATAAAGTCTTTGACTTCATAGTTTACACCTCCTAGTTCATAAATAAAGATTTCCTCTAAGGATAAAGGTAAAAATTCCAGTAATAAGGTATTTTGCGCTTCCAAAGATTCCACAATGTCTGCACGTGGTCCTTTCACAATCAGGGTATGAACCCGACCGGTTGAGGTTTTCTTTAAAACCTGCAATGAATCGGAAGAGAGGACCGGGTCAGTATTAGGATCGGCAAATGCGACCTGAACCTTTAAGATATTCTCCTGCATATCAGAAAGGGATTGTTCAATCAAAAGTTTACCGTGATTCATGATTCCTACATGATCACAAACATCCTCTAACTCGCGAAGGTTATGGGAACTTACCATAACGGTCATTTGCTTTTCAGAAACGGCGGTTAAAAGAAGACTCCAAATCTGTTTTCTCATAACAGGGTCTAATCCATCCACCGGCTCATCGAGAATTAAAACCTCTGGCTGACAAGCCATGGCAAGAAGAAAGGCACTTTGCTTTTGCATACCTTTAGACATTTTTCGAATTAATTTTTTTGAATCCAGTTCAGGGAAGCAATCCATCATCTTCTTAAATTGTTCCATATTAAAATTTTGATAGAGTCCCTGATAATACTTGGCCATATCCATTAGGTTGGCAGTATTAAAATAAAAAACATCATCTGGGATAAAGGCTAAGGTCTCCTTCGTTTTTGGATTCTCATAAACCCCCTGTTCATTGATCGTAACACTTCCGGAATCTGCCTGAAAGATTCCGGTAACAACCCGAAGCAGGGTGGATTTTCCGGCACCATTTGGACCAACGAGTCCATAGACAGAACCCTTAGGTACATGGAAATTTGTATGGTCAAGGGCCAAAAAGCCATTAAAACTCTTACAGATCTCTTTTCCTATAATCACTTTCTTTCTCCTCCTTTTGCTAATGATTTTTCCTGAATTTCTTTACAGATTTTTTCTCTACTCACGCCTAGATACTCTAATTCGGCAACACATTTTTCAATATTCTGTAACAATTCCTGGATTCGAGCAGTATTTTGTTTTGGTAGCCCGGCTACAAAACACCCCTTTCCCTTCACGGTGTAAACAAATCCTTCCACTTCTAATTCCCGGTAGGCTCGCTGAATCGTGTTTGGGTTAATAGCCAGAGAACTAGCTAATTCCCGAACGGATGGTAGTTTGTCATCTTTATTAAGCAAACCCTGAATAATCAATTGACGGTAACCATCCACAATTTGTTCGTAAATGGGACGAGAATCCCGATAGTACAACTGAATCATTTTTCACCTCCTATCAATTACTAAGTGTACTAGTTCAGTTAATACACTTGATACACTTAAAATAATCGATCAAAAGATTTTTGTCAAGTGTTTTTTTATTCTTGGGGGGACAAGTTCTGGAGGAGCAAAAAAATATAAAAAACTTCTTGACAATGAATTGGTTCTGTATTATTGTATTATTGTACCAGATAAATAGTACAATAATACAAATGATAGGTAGGAGAATTATTTGTAAGAAAGGAAGGGGAAAGAATGGCATGGAAGTTTCATTCACATAGTCCAATCTACCTTCAAATCATGGAAGAGGTGAAACGTCAGATTGCAACAGGTCAGCTAAAGCCCGGGGATCAGGTGCCGTCGGTTCGGGAATTAGCAGTTTTAGCAGGGGTGAATCCTAACACTATGCAGAAGGCCTTGTCCGAATTGGAACGAGAAGGTGTTCTCTATTCAGAGCGGACTGCAGGAAGATTTGTTGCTGAAAAGAAGGGAAATCTCAGACAGAGAATGAAGGAAAAAAAAGTATTGGCATTTATTAAGAATATGAAAAATTTGGGTTTTAGTAATGATGAAATTGTTGATGCAGTAAAAACTGCTCTAACAAAGGAGGATGTATGAGCAATTTAGTTGAAATGAGAGGCGTAGTGAAAGGCTACGGACAAAACAAGGTGATTTTTAACGGACTGAACTTAGATATTCCGGCAGGAAAAATCATTGGCTTACTTGGACCAAATGGTTCAGGAAAAACAACTATGATAAAGCTTTTAACAGGGTTATTATCAAAGGAAGCAGGGGAAATCAGAATCAATGGGCATGAAATCGGCCCGGAAAGCAAAGCAGAGGTAGCCTACCTTTCGGAACGTATTTACTTTAATGAGTACATGAAAGTCAAACAGGTAATTAAGATGTTCCAGGATTTCTATCAGGATTTTGATGAAGTGCGTGCGTATGAGATGTTGAAAAATTTAAATATTGATCCCAATAGTACCATCAAAAAATTGTCTAAAGGTAATAAGGAGAAGGTTCAGCTGATTATGGTTATGAGTCGACATGCCAAACTCTATCTTTTAGATGAGCCCATTGCCGGAGTAGATCCAGCAGCAAGAGACTATATTCTTCACACGATTTTGACCAACTATGATGAGAATGCGACCATCCTGATTTCTACTCATTTGATTACAGATATTGAGGGGATCTTAGATGAGGTCATCTTTATTCGTCAGGGACAAATCATATTACAGGGGAATGCAGATGCAATCCGTCAGGATAAGAATGCATCCATTGATGAAATTTTCAGGGAGGTATTTCGCACATGGTAGGAAAGTTAATTAAAAATGAATTTGTAAATAGGGAAAAACCCCTCTTTTTAATTTTATGTGGAGTCTTTTTAGCAAGTGTTGTAACCTTGTTGATGCGTACCTTGGTAGATCACGTGCCGGAAAGATTGGAAGGAGTATTTACCATGCTGTCTGGCATTGAGATTGGACTTTATGTTCTGGCCATGGTGACAGCTGCAATCGCCTGTTTCTTTCTTCCGGTTATGGATTATCGATCCCGTTTCTTTAAGGATCAGTCGTATTTAACCCATGCTCTTCCGGTAAAGAAGGGAAGCATGATCTTTGCAAGAATGGTCATGGATATCATCTCCATAGTACAGATTGCAATCGTATTTCCGGTTTCTATTATGGTGGCAGCAGGAAATCGAGAATTCTTTAAAGAGGGCATGGATCTTGCAAAACAACTGCTTTCTACCATTTTCCAGGAAAAGGTGGGAGGAGAATTAGTAGTATTTGTCATTCTGGTGGTAGTTGGAGTGCTGATTCAGTATCTAGAAAATATCTGGCTTATAATATGTGCTTATACCATTGGACATTCTTGCTTTAATTACAATAAAAAGTTATTAAGCATTGTTTTTTATATCGTATTAAATATGGCACTTTCTTTTATTGCTACTTTAGTGACAGCAGGTCTTTCTTTTGCAGATACACAATTTTCCCAGGTAGAAACAGCGAAAGGTTTTACAGATGTTCTATCAACCTTTAATCTTTATTTGGGAATTGTAAATGGAATGCAGTTGCTCTTCTGTCTTGTATTTGCTTTTATTACAAGCTATGTAACGACAAAGAAATTAAATATTGAGTAAAACGAATACCCCTTGGAATTTTCCAAGGGGTATTTTGCTATAGAAAAAAACTATGTCAAACTATGAAAAAAAGCAAAGATTAATTATAAGGAAAATGATTCTCATTTGCAGGGGAAACGAGTATAATAACAGAATCAGAAAGAGGTGGGAAGATGGAAGATATCAGGATTCTTACAGATAAATTTCTTCAGATTCATCCGGATCAAAAAACGGCTTTTCTTCTGGCCGGCTATCAGGAAGGGCTTCCCGGCTATGACAAGGCATTAGAATTTTTTGAAGGTCATAAAAGAAGTCTTTTGCAAACTCTACAAACCCGTGGGGTTTTGGGATTTACCAAGGACCGATTGGTTTTGTTTGTTACCCTTGGAAGCACGGTGAGTCGAAGGATTGACCGTTTCTTTGAAGAGGGGGAGGAACTGGAGGGAGCCCTGTTTTCAGCCATGGCGGACTCCTATTTGTTTGCCTTTGAATATGGCCTTCATGAAATACTTTACGAGATTGTAAGGGCAAGAGGCTATGGAATCAGAAGACTGGAAGAGGCAGATCCCGGGGAGTATATCCCCTATGTGGAAGAATTTTCGAAAAAGACCGGCCTAGGTATTTCTGTAAATGAGGCAGGAATCCTTTTTCCTAAAAAATCTATGATCCTTCTTTTTGAGTTGGATGAGAATCCGGAGGTTTTTGAAATTGGAGAGGCTTGTGATTACTGTAATCGCAAGGATTGTAGCCTAAGAAACCATCAAAGAAAGGAAGTTAAGAAGTTTGAAACCCATCGGGAGGTTGAAATTCCAGCCCACCGAAATCTTTTGGATTATCTTCAAGAGATTGGAGAAAAGGTGGCGGCACCTTGTGGTGGAAAGGGCATTTGCGGAAAGTGTCAGGTAGAGGTAAAGGAGATAGGAAAGGTCCTTGCCTGTCAAACCAGTTTTGATCATCCGGTACTTGCTTTGCTAGAAGAGGAACAAAAGGCCAAAAGCACTAGGTCAGACCTGGGTATCTTTGAAGAAAAACTAGAGAAAAAGCTTTTGGACTTAGAGGAGGGACAGGGGCTTTTTGCCATAGACCTTGGAACCACTACCTTGGCGGCAAGTCTTCTTACCAGGGAGGGTCAGTGGACCAAAAGTAAGTTAAATTCTCAGGCGGTTTTTGGAGCGGATGTGATTTCACGAATCAAGGCCTCAAAGGAAAAGGCCGATCAACTGCAAGAAGCCATTTGGTCAGATATTGTGGCTCTTACAAAAGACTTACTAAAAGACCATCCCTTCCTTTCAATCAAACGGATGGTTCTTGTGGGAAATACCACCATGATCCACCTCTTATTGCATTATCCTTGTAAAGGGCTTGGCACCTATCCCTTCACACCATATCATCTGGATCGGGTTTTGAGAAAGGCGGGGGAACTGTATTCTTCAGTGCCTGAGGCACTGAGGGAGACAGAAGTGTTAATTGAGGCTGGGGCCAGCGCTTTTGTGGGTGCGGATCTTACGGCAGGGGTCTATGGTCTTTTCATGGATGAGAGTCGGGATGTGAATCTTTTGATTGATCTTGGAACCAATGGAGAGATGGTGCTTGGAAGAAAAGGGGACTACTATCTTGCTTCCACCGCCATTGGACCTGCCTTTGAAGGAGGAACCATCACCTTTGGTCTGGGTGGTGTCTTAGGAGCCATCACCCAGGTGGAAAAAAAGGTGGACCGCCTAAGTGGTCTATCCAAGGAGGAGGTAGAAGCCTTTTATCAAAAGCCAGATCATTTCCTGAAACTTTCTACCATTGGAGAGGAAGAGATTCCCAAGGGAATTGCAGGAGTGGGACTCTTATCGGCTCTGGCCCTCTTTTTAAGGGAGGGGCTGATTGATGCACATGGAACCATAGAAGATGCCTTTTTTGAAAGAGGAATCCCCTTGGGGTATAGGGAAGATGGAGTTTTAATCACCATTTCCCAAGAGGATATACGACAGGTTCAACTGGCAAAGGCTGCAGTCCATGGAGGAATTTTGGCTCTGGTACGGGAATCTCCCTTTGCCTTTCAGGATATCAAAAAGGTCTACCTGGCGGGAGGCTTTGGTTTTTACTTGAATTTACAGGATGCAAAGACCTTAGACCTTTTTCCAAAGGAACTTCAGGCAGACTATGTGGCTTGTGGAAATACAGCTCTTTTAGGGGCAAAATGGATTGCCTTAGAAGATGGAAGGGAACGGGTAGAAAATTACCGATCGGCTTGTAAGGAAGTGGTCCTTGCAAACAGTGAGTTATTTCAGGAAGCATATTTATCCGCAATGAATTTTAATAAAAGGAATCGTATGGAGGAAGATCATGACACACGAGGAATTTAGAGAATTAGTAGAAAAGAAAATTGTGATTTTAGACGGTGCCACGGGAACCAACCTGCAAAAGGCCGGAATGCCGGTAGGTGTCTGCCCGGAGCAGTGGATTTTAGAAAATCCCAAAGCGATTATGGACCTGCAAAATGATTTTATTGAAGCAGGAACGGATATATTATATGCCCCAACCTTTACGGGAAATCGTATTAAGTTAGCAGAGTATGGCTTAGAGGATCGTTTGGTAGAAATCAATGAAGGCCTTGTGAAACTTTGCAAGGAAGTGGCAAAGGATCGGGCTTATGTGGCCGGAGACATGACCATGACCGGACGCCAGCTTTATCCAATGGGTGACTTAAGTTTTGAGGAACTCCTTGAGGTTTATCGGGAGCAGGCCCAGGTACTTTATGAAGCAGGGGTAGATCTTTTTGTGGTAGAAACCATGATGAGCCTCCAGGAGACTAGGGCAGCAGTCCTTGCCATTCACGAGGTTTGTGACCTTCCGGTTATGGTAAGTTTAACCTTTGAACCAGATGGAAGAACCCTTTACGGAACTCCACCGGAGGTGGCGGCAAGCGTCTTTTCAGCCATGGGAGTAGATGCCCTGGGACTAAACTGTTCTACCGGTCCGGATCATATGGTGGATTTGGTAAAGTCTTTTTATGAATATGCGACGGTTCCTGTTTTAGTAAAGCCAAACGCAGGGCTTCCTTTCCTTGAGAATAACGAGACTGTTTACAAGATGACACCAGAGGTATTTGCCAAGGCCGTTGGTCACTTGGTAGAGGCCGGTGCCAGAATCGTGGGTGGTTGTTGTGGTACTACAAAGTTCCATATTAAGGCAACTAGTGAAAGGGTAAAAGAGATTCAGCCACTTCCAATCAAAAAAGTAAAGAAAAGAATTCTTACCTCGGAACGTCGGGCGGTGGAAATTGCCCTTGATGGTAAGTTTCTTGTGATTGGAGAACGAATCAATCCAACCGGTAAGAAGAAATTACAGGAAGAACTTCGAGAAGGAAAGATGACCTTGGTGCGCCAGATGGCCAGAGAGCAAACCTTAAACGGAGCATCCATCTTAGATGTAAATATGGGAACCAATGGCATCGATGAGAAAGAGATGATGGTTCGGTCCATCTACGAAGTATCGGAAGTGACGGACCTACCTCTTTGTTTGGATTCCAGTTATCCGGAGGTCATTGAGGCAGCCCTAAAGATTTATCCGGGCCGTGCCCTGATTAATTCGATATCCTGTGAAACAGAGAAATTTGAGCAGTTGATTCCACTGGCTAAAAAATACGGTGCTATGTTTATCCTGCTTCCTGTATCGGATGAGGGAATTCCAAAGACCTTAGAGGAGAAACATCAAATCCTGGAGGAAACCTTAGAAAAAGCCTATGCATGTGGCATCGCCCATGAAGACATTATTGTGGATGGTCTGGTAGCCACCGTGGGAGCAGACAAGGATGCGGCAAAAAATTGTCTTGCCACCTTCCGTCACTGCCATGATTCCCTAAAACTTCCAACGGTTTGTGGACTTTCCAATATTTCCTTTGGATTGCCTCAAAGAACCTATGCCAATGTATCTTTCTTAGTAATGTCCATTGTAAATGGATTGACCATGGCCATTGCAAATCCAAGTCAGGATCTTTTAATGAATGCGGCATTTGCATCGGATATGTTGTTGGCAAAACCAGAAAGCGATTTAAATTACATTAATCGTATGCAGTATTTTGCCAATAAACAGGAGGAAGAGGAGAGGAAAAAGGAATCTAAAATCCTGGAACAGAAATTGGAGAAGGGACTTACCATCTCAGGTGGGGTCAATATTTCTTCCACAGGGAATGCCGTTACCATTCGTACAGGGGCAGTCCAGTCTTCTGGTTCGGCTGGTCTTGTTACGACTGAGGAACAAGGGAGTGCAGATGACGGAGAGCATCCCTCGGACGAATTAAGTAAAAATCCGGTATACCAGGGAGTAATGCAGGGAGATAAGGACAATATTGTAGATTTTTCTAAGGCAGAAATGGCCAAGGGAAAAAAGGCAGATGCCATTATTAATGACTACTTGATTCCAGCCATTAATGAAGTGGGTAGTCTCTATGATCAAAAGAAATATTTCCTTCCTCAGCTGATTGCTTCTGCCAATGCCATGAAGGTGGCCATTGCTTACCTGGAGCCTTTGATTGAAAAGTCAGAGGATGGAGAGGAGATGGCAAGTATTGTTATTGCTACCGTAGAGGGAGACGTACATGATATTGGTAAAAATCTGGTGGCCTTGATGCTTCGAAATTACGGATATAATGTCACTGATTTAGGAAAGGACGTTCCTGCAGAAACCATTATCCAGGCGGCCATTGACAAGCATGCTCAGATCGTAGGGCTTTCAGCCTTAATGACCACTACCATGATGCGGATGAAGGAAGTAGTGGAACTTGCCAAGGAAAAGGGCTATGAAGGAAAAATCATTATTGGTGGAGCTGCAGTAACGGAAAGCTTTGCAGAAGAAATTGGGGCGGACGGATATTCTACCGATGCCGCAGATTGTGTAAAATTAGTAGGTCGATTATTGGCCTCTTAAATCATAAAAAAGTTCAACTTTATAGTTGAACTTTTTTTTATGAAGTGATATAACTAAGGCAAGTATTCAAAAAGAAATTGAACTTTTAGTTCAATTTAGAGAGGAGAAAGCAAGGCAGACATGACATTTGCAGAGAGATTAAAGCAAGCCATGAAAGACCGGGGGTTTAAGCAGGTAGACCTGGTACGGGCGGCAGCAGATACCAACTTAAAGCTGGGGAAGAGCCACGTGAGTCAGTATGTGGCGGGAAAGACCATTCCCCGTGAACCGGTGATGGTCTTTTTAGCAAAAACATTAAAGTGTGATTTAGATTGGTTAAGAGATGGAATAGAAGTCAAAACGGCCACTTCTCCTAGCCCGGAAATGAAAAAAGAAAGTGAGCGTATTCCTATGAATGGTAGAAGAATATTTAAAAAATCAAGTAAGTTAGACAATGTATTATATGATGTAAGAGGTCCTGTTTTAGATGAAGCAAACCGTATGGAAGCAGAGGGAAAGCAGATTTTAAAGTTGAATATTGGTAATCCGGCACCATTTGGTTTTAGGACTCCGGACGAAGTAGTCCACGATATGAGTGTTCAGTTAACAGAGACAGAAGGATATTCCAACTCCAAGGGACTGTTCTCGGCTAGAAAGGCGATTATGCAGTACAGCCAAATCAAGGGTCTTCCAAATGTTACCGTAGATGATATTTATACCGGTAACGGAGTATCGGAATTGATTCAGCTTTCCCTAAACGCCTTGTTAGATGAAGGAGATGAAGTTTTAATCCCTTCTCCGGACTATCCTCTTTGGACAGCCTGTGTAAACCTGGCAGGAGGAACTGCGGTTCACTATGTCTGTGATGAGCAGTCAGACTGGTATCCTGACTTAGAGGATATGAGAAAGAAGATTTCAGATAAGACTAAGGCCATCGTTATTATTAATCCAAACAACCCAACCGGCGCCTTATATCCTACTGAAATCTTAGAAAAGATTGTCGAATTAGCAAGAGAATTCCAGTTAATGATTTTCTCAGATGAAATCTATGACCGCCTGGTAATGGATGGGTTAAGCCACACCTCGATTGCAAGTTTGGCTCCAGACCTCTTCTGCGTTACCTTCTCAGGACTTTCTAAGTCTCATATGATTGCCGGTTATCGAATTGGTTGGATGGTTTTAAGCGGAAACAAGAATCTGGCAAAGGACTATATTGCCGGTCTAAACATGCTTTCTAATATGAGACTTTGTTCTAATGTACCTGCCCAGTCTGTCGTTCAAACCGCTCTTTGGGGACATCAGTCGGTAAATGATTATTTGGTTCCCGGGGGAAGAATCTATGAGCAGAGGGAGTTTATCTATAATGCCTTACAGGATATTCCCGGCATCAGCGTGGTAAAGCCTAAGGCAGCTTTTTATATCTTCCCTAAGATTGATACCAAAATGTATAACATTACAGATGATGAGCAGTTTGCCTTAGATTTGTTGCATGAAAAGAAAATCTTAATTACCAGAGGTGGTGGATTCAACTGGGATCAGCCAGATCATTTCCGTATTGTATACCTTCCTAGAATTGAGGTCCTAGAAGAGGCGATGGGAAAGATGAAGGACTTCTTTCAGTATTATAAACAACTGTAAAGAAAACGTTTGCGTATATTGACTGGTAAAACTCTATAAATCAACAAAAAATGAAAAAAATGTGGATTGATTTATCGTGAAGTGGTTGATTTAAAATGGCCTTTCGTCTATAATAAAATAGTATGTATTTTGACAGAAAATAAAACTAGAAAGAGATGGGATAATGCTTAGGATTTTTTAGAAAAGGAGTTTTTATGAGCAGAAAAACAAAAAGAATTATCACAAATCTTATTGTGTGGGGCATCATCATAGGCGTGATTGCAGTAAATTACCGAAAGATTTCCGGTTGGGTTGCTGAGAATTTGATTCGCTTTGAGAATGATGTAAAAACCACTAAGATGGAAGCAAAGAATGTAGTTTCAACGTTTACCTATGAGGATTCAAAGACCGGATACAGTTTACAGTATCTTCTTCATCAGCCAGATGGCTATGACAGCAAGGAAACCTATTCTCTTTTGCTTTTCGTAGGTGATGAGAACTCCTTAGGAACCGGTGTCACAACCACTCTTTCGGCAGGATTAGGTGCAACCATCTGGGAGACTACAGAAGAACAGGCAAAGAGACCATGTTTTGTAGTAATTCCGGAATTTACAGAGCCACTCATCAAGGAGGATGGTTCCGTCAGTGAATATGTGGAATTGATCAAAGGTTTATTAGCAGATATTGAAGGAACTCATAACATTGATACCAAAAGAATTTATGCGGTAGGTCAGGGAATGGGTTCAGAAGCCTTAATGTACTTGGCTGCCAATAATGACAACCTCTTTTACAAGGAATTATTTGTAGGTGGCCGGTTTGATTACAACCAATTAAGTGGCCTGACTCATGAGAACTTTATTTCCATCGCATCTGCAGGAGACAAGGAAGGTTTTACCGGACAGAAGGAGATAAAGACCGTTTTAAAGAACAACAATGTTGTTTATAACGAGATGAATTCGGTTCATGCTTCTAATTATAGCGCTTTGAATAATACGGTAAGTGATTCATTAGGTGACGGGAACAACTCACACTTTATTACATTTACCAAGGGAAGCTGCTTGCCATTTTACATGTTACAGGATTCGGATGAGAGAATTCTCTCATATAACTACGCATTCCGTTTTGAATCGATTCGAGAATGGTTATTTAAATAAAACAGAGTTTTGCTCTTTTATATGGCGGCCGGCAGCGTAACAAGTTGTCGGTTGCTTTTTTTAATCTCAGATTGCGACATGAGTGAGAAAGTATTAGAATAAGAACTATCAGATTCACGAATGGTAGGTGTGTATGATATTTGAAATTAAGAATGGACAGTTTGTAAAGGATGGAAAGGAGATTAAAATTATCTCCGGAGCCGTACATTATTTTCGTAATATGCCAGATACTTGGGAGGATATTTTTGACAAGATGCTGGCCTTAGGTTGCAATTGTGTGGAAACCTATTGCGCCTGGAATATGCACGAAAAGCAGGTGGGAGTCTATGATTTTACCGGGATTTTGGACCTGTCGGCCTTTATAAAAAAAGCGGGACAAAAGGGACTTATGGTGATTGTTAGACCGGGGCCTTATATCTGTGCAGAATGGGAATTTGGAGGTCTTCCCTGGTGGATTTTAAAGGACGAGGAGATTGAGATTCGCTGCATGAATCAGGCCTATATCAAACATTTTGATCGTTACTTAGACCGGATTTGTAATATTCTTCGTCCCCACCTTGCTACCAATGGTGGCCCGGTGATTATGGTTCAATGTGAAAATGAATATGGTTACTATGGGGACGACAAGGACTATTTAATTCATCTTAGAGATGGCCTTATAAACCGAGGCATTGATGTGCCTTTATTTACTTCCGATGGCTGTTATCGTCAGTGTCTCCTAGATGGAACGGTGGAGGGAGTTCTTTCTACCTTAAACTTTGGAAGTCAAGTGCAAGAACGCTTTTTGGAACATGACCGCTTATTTCCGGATGCACCTAAGATGTGTATGGAGATGTGGGATGGTTGGTTTGATGCCTGGGGAGATGACAAACACCATACCACTTCCCCTAAGGAATATGCCAAGGTGGTAGAGGATATGCTAAAAAAGGGCTCCTTAAACATGTATATGTTTATTGGAGGAACCAACTTTGGCTTTACCTCCGGGGCCAATCATTACGAGAAATTTGCCCCGGATGTTACCAGCTATGACTATGATGCCCTTTTAAATGAACATGGAGACATAACGGAAAAGTACCTGGAAGTTCGTAAGGTCATTCAAAAATATGTGGACCATCCACTCCCACAAATCCCAGATAACCGGCCGGTAACTTCCTATGGAAAGGTAAAATTAAATCAAAGTTTGGATTTCTTTGATGCCCTTACGATGCTTTCGGAGCCGGTAGAAACCGAGGTTCCACAGCCGATGGAATACTATAGCCATGGCTATGGTTATATCGCTTACCAAACCAGATTAAATCGGGATTACAAGGAGGCAGAACTTTCCTTTGAATCCTTGGGAGATCGGGCTCAAATCTATATTAATCGAGAACTGGTGGATCTTTTATACATCAATGATTCCCTAAAAACCAGGATTACCGCTAAGGATGGAGATATTTTAACCGTCCTGGTAGAAAACATGGGACGTTGTAATTTTGGCAGCAAGATGATGCGGAAAAAGGGAATCGTCGGTCGCTGCCTTTTAGACGGAAAAATTCATTTTCATTGGAAGGCCTGGTCCCTTCCTATGGATCATTTACAGGGCCTTAGTTTTAAGGAGGGAGATTGCTCTTCTCCTTCGGCCTTTTATCGGGGAAGTTTTGAGGTATCCCAGCCGATGGATACCTTTTTAGACTTTTCTAATTTCAAAAAGGGTTTTGTCACCATAAATGGGTTTAATCTGGGAAGATATTGGGAAATCGGCCCACAAAAGACTCTTTACGTCCCTAAATCCGTTCTGAAGATGGGAAGTAATGACATAATCCTTTTTGAATCAGACGGACGCAAGGGGGAGGCCAGCCTTTCCTTCACGGACCATCACATACTTGGATAAACAAAGGAGAAGACCATGCCAAAGAAAAAAATAATTCTTAGAATCCTATGCCTACTTGTAGTTCTTGGAGCAATCTTTATTCTTGCGATCAAACTGCTTCCAAAAAAGAACCAGGGGGTTAACAAGAAAGAGACTTCAAACCCATACAACAAAGCCACGGTTGACTATATCAATGACCTTGCTTCTTATCATGTTTACGGGGATGACAAGGGTTATTACTTGGATTACGATTCTATGATTGAAAGCGATTTCTACCAAGGCCTAAAATCTGAAAAGCCGTTTGAAATCACCAAGGAACAGTACCAAAAAATTCTTTCCATCGACTATGACAAGTCAGAGGCCATAAAAGAGGGGGAGGATTCCTTTGAATCTCTCTTTGTTACAGATAAGGATGGCAAGCAAATCTGTTATGCCAAAAGTAATGAGGAGCTTACCAAACTCCTGCACACCTATGCTTACGATTACCTGACCAAACACTTAAGCTTTGATCTTGCCCTTTCTGCCAACCTGGAATACACCTGGCTTTCCGGCAGTGAGGCCGTGGGCACTAAGGCCAAGGATGGTGTTAATCCAGAGGGCCTCCCAAAAGAACTGGCAAGCTATTATAAAAAATATGATTCCCTTACCTTCCTTGGGGGCAGCTTTTATTCTTATGAAAAAGCAGAAGAAGTAAGCGCCAAAGACCCAAGTGGTAATTTTATTTTCGGTGAAGGAAAGGACGGCCAGTGGATGGCAGTTACGAAAGAAGACCAGGTAGTCTACCAAGATGGAAATAGGACCTATGATAGCTTGGCTGCTATGTTGGCAGATATTTTAAAGGACTGTATGGGGTAAAAAGGAGTTGGTATTTTCATGAAAAAAATACAGGATGAAATGAAAGCAGGACTTACCACGGCCTTTCTGGATTATAAAACGGAATCCAATTTGGCGCTTCGACCAAGATTGTTATCGAATAATCATGAGAAGGGAAGTAAGGTTTTATCGGAACTTGAAACTGAACTAAGCAGATGCGATGAGTTTGCAATCTCTGTTGCATTTATTACCAGAGGGGGAATTACCCCTCTTCTTCAGGCCTTAAAAGACCTGGAAAAAAGAGGAGTAAAGGGAAGAATCCTCACCACAGATTATGAGACCTTTACAGACCCTTATACACTTGATAAGCTTGCCGCTTTAAAAAATATTGATCTTAGGATGTACCTGGTAAATGAGGATGCTAAGGATGGTTTCCATACCAAGGGATATATTTTTCGTCAGGAAGAAAGCTATCGAATTATTATCGGCAGTTCTAATTTAACCGGTAAGGCTCTTACGGTTAATGCCGAGTGGAATACTAAAATCATTTCCACCGGTCAGGGAGAAATGGCAAGAGAGATTTTAGGAGAGTTTGAAGGCCTTTGGAGTCATCCGCAAACAAAAGTCTATGAGGAAGTAAGGGAAGAATATAAGGCTCGTTACAATCATCTTTTAGAATTAAAAAAAGAGGAAAAAGAAATTGTAAGACGCCAGAGAGAGATTGCAAGACAAGAGGAAGTTGTAAATCTTGAGGCATTTAAATTAAAACCCAATCGAATGCAGTTGGAGTTTATTCATAACCTGCAAAAGCTGGTGGAAAAGGGAGAAAGCAGGGCTCTCTTGCTTAGTTCCACCGGTACCGGTAAAACTTATGCGTCTGCCTTTGCCTTACGAGAAATTTTATTAAATAAAAATAATTCCAGAGCGCTTTTTCTGGTACACCGGGAACAGATTGCCAAGCAGGCATTAAAAAGTTATAAAAAAATATTTGGTGCAACCAAAAGTTTAGGTTTATTATCCGGAACGGTAAAGGACAAAGAAGAGAATATGAAGGCGGATATTTTATTTGCCACAGTTCAAACCATGTCAAAACCGGAGTACTATGAGCAAGTCAATCCGAAGGATTTTTCCGTGATTGTACTTGATGAAGCACATCATAGTGCGGGTTCTTCTTATCAAAGATTGATGGATTATTTTCAGCCGGAACTTTGGCTTGGTATGACAGCCAGCCCGGACCGAATGGACGGCTTTGATTTATATGAATTGTTTGACCATAACATAGCCTGTGAAATTCGCCTTCAGGAAGCTATGGAAGAAAACCTTTTATGCCCCTTTCATTATTTTGGAATTACAGATATTGAAATTGATGGATATCTTTCAAGTGACGAGGATGATATAAATAAGCTTCGCAGTTTTAATTATTTAACCGCAGACAAACGGGTGGATTATATTTTAAATCAGGCTAAGTATTACGGCTACAGTGGTGACCGAGTAAAAGGATTGATTTTTGTTAGTCGCCGTGAGGTAGCCAAAGAACTTTCAAAAAAATTTAATGAAAGAGGTTTAAAAACTGCCGTGCTTACCGGAGAAGATTCCATGGACGATCGAGAATCCTGCATCAATCAACTGACCAAAGATGAGATAAAAGATGGAGACTATTTAGATTATCTTTTGACAGTGGATATTTTTAATGAGGGTGTGGATATTCCTGAAATCAATCAGGTGATTATGCTTCGTCCCACAGAATCTCCTATTGTATTTGTTCAACAGTTAGGACGAGGTCTTCGTAAATATGGTGAAAAAGAATTTGTAGTAATTCTTGATTTCATTGGAAATTATAAAAATAATTTTATGATTCCCATTGCTCTATCCGGAGACCGAACCTATAACAAGGATAATATCCGCCGCTATATTACAGAGGGTGAAAAAATCATTCCCGGAATGTCCACCATTCATTTTGATGAGATTTCTAAAAAGAGGATTTTTGAAGCTATCGATTCAGCAAATTTCAGTGATATTAAATTATTAAAAGAAAACTACCAGAGGTTGAAATTTAAATTAGGACGAATTCCAAAACTTATGGATTTTGACCGATATGGAGAAATGGACGTATGTCGAATCTTTGATAATGGCTCCCTTGGGTCTTATTATAAGTTCCTTGTGAAATATGAAAAGGACTATAAGGTTAGACTTTCCCCAAGGGAAGAAAAAGTAGTGGAATTTATTTCTAAAAAATTTGCAAATGGAAAGCGAATTCATGAATTGGAACTCTTATATAGGCTCCTTAATTACGAGAAAAATGTTCTTTCTAGCCTTTGTCAGATATTGGAAAATAAATACCAAAAGACTTGTTCGAATAATCAGTTAAAAAATCTCGTTAATGTAATGACCAATGAATTTTCTTCAGGTTCCGGAAAGAAGACCTATGATGCTTGTGTCTTTATTGAAAAATCTCAAGGGGATGATTATCAAATTAGCCGGTCTTTTCAGGAGATGTTAAAAAATAAGGATTTTTATGAAATCGTAAAAGAACTTTTAGAATTTGGAAGATCCAGATATAAGAGAGACTATTCAAACAATTATCAGGACACAAATCTGGTGCTTTATCAAAAATATACATATGAGGACGCTTGTAGGCTTTTAAATTGGGAACACAATGAGGTGCCTTTAAATATTGGGGGATATAAATTTGATAAAACAACAAAAACATTCCCAGTGTTTATTAATTATGATAAGGCAGAGGATATACAGGATACGATTAAGTATGAAGATCATTTTACGTCTACCAGTTCTTTGATTGCAATATCAAAACAAAGCCGAACGGTAGAGTCAGAGGATGTACAAAACTTCTTACATGCTGGAGAGCGTGGAATTTCTGTGGAACTTTTTGTTAGAAAGAATAAAGATGATAAAATCTCGAAAGAATTTTATTATCTTGGTCGAATGAAAGCTACCGGAAGAACCCATCAATTTGTTATGGCAAATACAGATAAGACCGCGGTGGAAATCGAGTGGAAGTTAGATACTCCGGTAAGAGAAGACCTTTATGAGTACATTGTAAATGGATAAGTATAAAAGGAATCACATATGAAACAAATCGAAGTTGTTGCTGCAGTAATTAAAAAAGACAATCAAATTTTTGCCACTCAGAGAGGTTATGGAGACTTTAAGGATGGCTGGGAATTTCCGGGAGGAAAGATAGAAGCAGGGGAAAGTCCTAAGGAGGCCCTGATTCGGGAAATCATGGAAGAACTGGATGCCATGGTAGAAGTGGGAGATTTGATTTTAACCGTGGAATATGACTATCCGGATTTTCATCTGACCATGCACTGTTACTGGTGTAAGTTACTCTCCAGGGAAGTGAAACTCTTAGAACATGAGGCGGCTAAGTGGCTTCCGGTAGATGAGAATCTCCTGGGGGCCGTGGATTGGTTGCCGGCAGATTTAGATGTGATTAAAACCCTAATGGACCAAAGATAATATGTTTAAAAAAAATAAATTTAATCCGTATAGTAAAAAAAATTGGGAGAAGCTAAAAGAGGATCTTGTATATTTAAGAACCCCTGGGTATCAGAAGAATTTTAAACACAAGGAAATTCTTTTAGAAGATGGGCCGACCCTTTATTTACCTGGGCTGGACGAAACAAGGATTGTTTTAGAGGATGGAAGGGAAGAAGCCTCTAAAGACATGGTGCCTCAGTCCATTGCCTTTGCAAAAAATAATATTTTTATTGGGGCCTACTGCCATACAAAAAAATATAATTCCATTCTTTTTCTTTTAAACAAGGAGGATGGGAGACATTGTAAGACCATTTGCCTCCCCAACAAATGCCATGTGGGCGGCATGTCTTATGATGAAAAAAGAGACCTTCTTTGGGTTTGTAATTCCGGCACCAACAAGTTAGAAGGTTATCCTATTAAGGATTTGGAGGAGGGAAAAATCAGTTCTCAGCGGGTGCTTAAGATTTCGGTTCCCAAGGAAAGAAAGGCAAGTTACCTTTTGTTTAGTGGGGAGGAAGTTTGGATTGGGAGCTTTCATCCCCTTGCTTATGAGCGAGCCTACCGGTATAAGATTATTTGCAAGGATCAGGGTCTTGACCTTAAGGAGACCGGGGACTTTGTGGTAACGCCACCAAAGACACAGGGGATGGAGATTTATCATTTTCGTGGAAGAGAGTATTTTTTATTTTCCTGTTCCCATGGTCGATTAAAAAAATCGTCCCTGTATTTATGTGAAAGCGGTGCTTTGAAAAAAATAAAAGACAAGCCGGGAAGGCGGATGGAGGAACATAGGGGCATTCGTCTTTTTGTTATGCCGGAAATGATGGAAGGCCTTGCTGTTTGTGGGGATATGCTCTATGTGACCTATGAATCCGGAGCGAATTTTTATCATGGTTTTTCAGAGGGAAAAAAATTGGCGAAAGCCAGTGCTTGTCCCAGTGCCTGTGATCGCATTTGCAGATATGATTTGAAGAAATTACTGGGAATAGAAGATGACGGATTCTGATTTTCATGGTACAATGAAGAAAATTGATTTTTGGGAGGTAGCTTATGGCAGATGAGAATAAGAACAAGATTCCGGATGAGTTAGAGGATTTTGTAAAAAAGAATGGTAAGAAGATTATAAAAGAGGGAAAACCTTTGGTTGAGAAAGCAGTCAAGGAAATTGCTAAGCAAGTGGACAAGAAGAAAAAGTAGCTGGAGGAAGTAACCATGACAAATCAGAATGTATTGGGGAATACAGAGAAACAGGCAACCTATGCACACATTACACCTTACAGACAGTATACGATTTTTGATGTAAGTGTCGATTTATATCCCAACGATATTGGTGTGGAAGATGTATTAAAAAAATCATTTTTACATGTCATTCATTGGTTGAAGAAAAGAATTGGACAGGATGAGATTCAGAAAACCCAGGAATTGCAGTGGTTAAAGGATTATCCGGAGCCGGAGGATTTTAAGGATTTTTCTTTGGATATGATTTATAATTTCCGAAACCTAGAGGTGATTGATGTTCGTACCTTCTTTATGAAGGAGGAAAAAAGCTGGGCTTTAAAAATTACTGAGCCGGATAATTTAACTCATTTGAAGAATCGTGATGCCAAGGTGAGCGAAGTTGGTGGAAGATATTACATTACAGACATCGCCCTAAGGGAGTCTGAGAATTGCGTAACTCTTTCTGTGGAGACCAGGTGTAAGGAGCCAAGTGGGAACACAGATCGTGCTACTTCTTTCAGACCAAGTTTTATTAAGCGTATTTTCTGGGATGATAATATCTCTATGACAGAGGCTGGCTTAAGCAGGGATTTTGCCTATGAAATTTTTTATGATAATACTTCAAGAAAGCGTGCCAGACCGATTCTTGTGGCAGATGAAACAATGGCGAATCGAGTTCGCAAGGAGTTATTAGAAAATCCAAATCGTCAGCTCCCGGTTCTTCTTTGCCCTGAGAAGGTTTTGGATTTAAAATTAGACATGCGTCATCACCGTGGCGAGATGCTGATTTATTTGGATGAGATTTACCGTGTGGTTATTGATACCATGGCCTATGCTACTGTTGTTGTGGTAAAGGATGAGTGTTTAGATGCTCTCTTCCCGCAAAACGACGGGGATCGTTTAGAGTATTATGATCTTTTAGAGGATGATTATTTTATTTATCATTCGAAGTTTAATGCAAAGACGGGTCTTCCGGAATATCCATTTTACTGTTCTTTAGAGAATAACAAAGAGGATATTACGGACCGGGAATTTTTAGATATATCTGCTTTTGAAACTATGGTAACCTATGCTCACCGTTATCCGGTGGGACGAATTGGTTTCCAGCATGCAGCCCTCTTCTATCGGGAGTTGAAGAAGCATTTTTATGCCCAGTCGGATCCTAATGTGATCACACAGGTAGAGTTTGAAAGCATGCAGCATGAGCTGGCAGATTGGAAAGAGAAATGCGAAAGTGCTGATTCTCTTGCCAGAGAAAGAGAAAAGCAGTTAAAAGACCTTCAGGGCTTGATTGATGAGAAGTTAAAGAAGGATACCCTTGAGAAGGAAGCTAGGAAGGAAGCGGAAGACCAGTTTAGAAAAGAGTTGTTGTCTTATAAGGCTAAAATTCATGAATTGGAACACCAGCTTGGTATCTACTAGTTCCCTGTATTGATATTGTACTTGATGGAAGAGGATTTTATTATGGGAAGAGCTTCGACAAAAAAAGATAAGAATGTGTATCAACTTCTTCGGGAGGATTTAGGACTTACAAGGGAAAAGGCCAGCGAACTTTTAGAAGTCATTTCCCCAGAAAGAATTGAAAAAATCGAAAGTGAGAAGAGTCAGGCTCATCCGGATGAAATCCTTGTTATGGCTGAAAAGTACAAGAAACCTAGTTTGAGAAATTATTATTGTACCCACGAATGTCCCATTGGACATCGTCATATGAAGGAAGTAAAGTCCAAGGACTTAACGGCTATTGTCCTTCGCATGCTGGCTTCCATGAACGCCATGCAAAGATGGCAGGAACGTTTGATTGAGATTGGGGCTGACGGCAGGATTCAGGATCAGGAAATTCCGGATTTTATTCAGATCCAAGAGGAATTAAATCAGATTTCTGTGATGGTGGAAACTCTTAAACTTTGGGCGGAAGAGAAGCTGGCCAAGGGTGAGATTAATTTGGAAAAATACCAGATGTACAAAAATTTAAAAAGCGAAGACTAAGTGATATGTACCAAAAATCCTGGACACATATTTATGAATTAGGCTAAACACATGGATGCTATCCTGTATTGCACAGGTGGCATTCATTTTTTTGCCTGAATTTACCGTGTGTCGGGATTTTTTCTAAAAGAGAAAAATAGATAGTGGATTTTTGCTCTTTTATGGATGTATTTCATCACCAATATATACTAGAATAAATCCATCGATAGGGTTGAATGTCACTAGGCGCTAGTATGAAAAATTGGAGGATATCGCTATGAAAATGTATTTTAAGCAAAACTTGTTTCATTTGTTTGATACCTTTGACGTGTATGATGAGTATGAACAACGCTTGTATCACGTAAAGGGAAAATTTTCTTTGGGGACTTTATTAAAAATTTATGATGCAGATGATAACGAGATAGGAACCGTAAAGGAGCAGGTGTTTTCTTTCCTTTCCAAGTATGATCTTTATGAGAAATCATACTATTTGGGACAGCTAAGGCAGAATTTTGCTTTCTTTAGAAAAAAATACCAGTTTGATTATTATGGTTGGCAGGTAGAAGGCGATTTCCCTGGCTGGAACTATCATATCGTGGATCAATCGGGCGAATTAATTGCCCAAGTTCGAAAGGAATTTTTCCGCGTGTCAGAACATTATGTCCTGGATGTTCCTGAACCTGAAAATGCCCTTGCTGTGTTGATGTTTACGCTTGCAATTGTTGTAGATAAACAGGGAAATACAAATGCAGCCGTTTTAAGTTCGTCCTAATGTGGAAACCCATCCTGAGTTGGGACTGTAAAAAAGTCCCATATTTATGCCCAAGGATCTTCGGCTGCTGGAATTTTGATGTCAGAAAAGCACTGGATATCATTCACGAAGTATTGGCCGGTGGATGGCTTTTTACGAAGTTTGATTGGTCTTTCTGAATCTGCTCCGGAACTCTTCACATACATGGTGGCCCAGTTCTCATCTACAAAAGAATAGTCGTTACTGGTGACCGTGATGGTATAAGGAGCGGTTGGGGTATATCCATTCTCAGGATTTGCTCCTGCAAAGAATGAAAATGGTTTGTAGAGTTTTCCACTTAATCGATCTTTGAAGAATTGCTTCTTGTAAGTGCTTACTTCCTCTGGTCCCATAAGCCAATCCAGCATCTCAATGGTGGCATCTGGATTTTTTCCATATGCACAAAAGATTGCAACTGCAAGGGCAGCGGTTTTATAAGGAGAATCAAGAGTTGCTTCTGGCAAGGCCTTTAATTCATCCAAGTTTTCAGGGAGCTTTTCAAAAATAAAAGTTTGACTTTCGTTCATATAAATACCTCCGTATTTGTTTTTGGCAGTTTTCCATTTATCTCTAGTTTCATGATAAAGGATTCTGAACATTATTTCAAATAAAGTTTCCATCTATCTTTTGCTTTTCTATCATAGAATTATCATATTTTGTCTGTATACTCATAATCAATCATAGTTGTGTAAAAAGAAGGGAGCTTTGTATGGCATCAATCGAAGAAAAAATTTTACTCTTTATTCAAGAACATATAAGGGTAGAGGGACTAACCCCCTTTGTTTCTTTCTTTACCCACCTGGGAAATGCAGGGATTCTTTTCATCGTGTTAACGGTGTTTGGCTTGTTTTTTGTTTCCACCCGAAAGGCGGCAATTTCTTCCGCCTTGGGTCTGGTAATCCATCTAATCATTTGCAATGGAATCCTGAAAAATGCTTTTGCCCGGACTCGACCTTATGAGGTGATTGACGGCCTACAAATCTTGATTGAAAAGCAACCGGATTTTTCTTTTCCGTCTGGCCATACCAGTGCTGCTTTTGCCTTTGCGGTGGCGGTTTTTCTAAATATGGATCGAAAGTATGGAATTTTTGCCTTGGTTCTTGCTTTTCTCATGGGGCTTTCCAGACTTTATGTGGGCGTTCACTATCCAACGGATGTTTTGGTCGGAGCTATCGTAGGTGTTTTGTGCGGATGGCTTGGCAGCAAGCTTGCTGATTTGCTTATGAAAAAATCAAAGAATTGCAAGAAGGTTGATTGATTTTTTTTATAAAGTAGTTGACAAGACCCCTTTATCAATGCTATTATTTACGAGTGTTCAAAACACCCCTAGGGGATTGGTGAAATGGTATCATAGGAGTCTCCAAAACTTTTGGCGGGAGTTCGATTCTCTCATCCCCTGTTTTTAAAAATGAATGAAAGGTACTCGAAAGATCGAAAGCGACTTTTGGGTGCTTTTTTTTGGGCAAAAATGGTGGTTTAAAAAAAGCGTTCCCACTAGCTTTAGAAAGCTAATAGAAACGCGGATAGTCCTTGAAAGCCGCCGGCAGTCGTGTGTTCTCAAGAAATAAAAATAAGTTGCACCGAGACACCGACAATACAAATCCAATACCCGAAGTACCCAGATAAGCACTCCTCCCGGAACCGGCGACAGACCTATTGTAACACGATTTAATATGGACCGCAAGAGAAGGAAAAATTGAAAAAAGGACTGGGATTCTATGGCTGATATGATAAAATAGTTTAGAGAGAATAGATTATAAACAGGAGGTATTATGGGTAAGAGTATTTTTTTAGGATTTCCCCATATGATTTACGGCGGGGATTACAATCCAGATCAGTGGTTGCATAGACCGGACATATTAGAGGAAGACATTCGCTTGATGAAAGAAGCACATGTGAATGAAGTTTCCATCGGCATCTTTGCATGGAAGGCCTTAGAGCCAGAAGAGGGTGTGTACAACTTTGAATGGTTGGACCAGGTATTTAGAAGAATGGAAGAAGCAGGAATCAACGTAATCCTTGCGACACCAAGTGGAGCAAGGCCAGCGTGGATGGACCATGCGCATCCGGAAGCAATGAGAACAGATAGCATGCGGTTTAAGGCACTTCATGGAGAAAGACATAATCATTGCTATTCTTCCCCTTACTATAGAAAAAAAGTGAGAGAGATGAATACCATGTTGGCCAAGAGGTATAAGGATTCTCCGGCGCTGAAGATGTGGCACGTATCCAATGAGTACGGAGGAGAATGTCATTGCGAGTATTGTCAGGCAGCATTTCGTAAGTGGCTTGAGAAAAAATATGGAAGCATTGAAGAATTGAACCGCCAGTGGTGGACCGGTTTTTGGTCACATGGATTCAATAGTTTTGAGGAAATAGAGTCGCCATCCCCAAGAGGAGAGTGGGAACTGCATGGATTAAACCTGGATTGGGCTCGCTTCGTTACCTACCAGACAAATGATTTTATGGCAGAGGAAATCAAGCCATTAAAAGAGATTACCCCAGATGTTCCAGTGACTACAAACTTTATGGGAATTTATCCGGGACTTGATTATTGGAGAATGAAGGACACGGTAGATGTGATTTCTTGGGATAGTTATCCAACCTGGCACAATGATGGAGAGACCCTTGCCCAGACGGCCATGTCCAATGCCTTTATTCATGATGTGAATCGGTCCTTAAAGCACCAGCCATTCCTTTTGATGGAGAGCACACCAAGTAAGGTAAATTGGCATAAAGTCAACAAATTAAAGAGACCGGGAGTGAATGAGCTAGTGTCAATGCAGGCAGTGGCACATGGATCCGATTCGGTTCAGTACTTCCAATGGAGAAAGGGACAGGGAGCAAACGAAAAATTTCATGGAGCAGTGGTAGATCATTATGGAAAGGCAGATACCAGGGTATTTCAGGAAGTGGCTCATTTGGGACAGAGTCTGGAAAAACTAGACGAGGTTGTTGGTTCCGATACGGCAGTGGATGTGGCAGTGATTTTCGATTGGAACAATCGACTTGCCATAGGAAATCTTCAGGGACTGAGTAACCGAAGAGACTATGAAGGAGTGGTAAGAGACCACTATCGGGCCCTTTGGGAGCAGGGATTAAATATCGACGTAATCGATGAGGAGGAAGATTTCTCCTCCTATAAATTGGTGGTTGCCCCAATGCTGTATATGGTAAAGCCAGGCGTGGCAGAACGATTAAGGGCATTTGCCAAAAAGGGCGGAACCGTGGTGTTTACCTACCTTACGGGCTTGGTTAATGAGAATGATCTTTGCTTCTTGGGAGGATTTCCGGGAGATGGCCTGATGGAGCTTGCAGGAGTTTGGGCAGAGGAAATCGATGCCCTTTACGAGAGCGATCGAAACTCCATGATAGGCTTAGAAAAGGAATACGAACTTAAGGACATTTGTGAAATCATTCATTTAAAGGGGGCAAAGGCCTTAGCAAACTATGGAGAGGACTTTTATCAGGGACAGCCTGTGCTTACCTTAAATGAATATGGAAAAGGCCGTTGCTACTATATTGCAGCAAGACCGGATTACCAGTTCTTGGCTGATTTCTATAAGAAAGTGGTAAAGGAGTTAGGACTAGCTAAACCGGAATTTGATGTGCCGGAAGGTATTTCCGTTACCGTAAGAGAATCTAAGGAGGCAAAATTCTATTTTATTATGAATTTTGCAGAAAAGGATGTGAATCTGGATTTAGGAAGCATTTGCGGAGTGGACTTGATTTCTGGACAGGAATATAGTGGAAAGACTTGTCTTTTAAAGACGGGATATCTTGTTTTAAAAGTTGAAAAATAAGCAGAAAGAAAGGCTGTATCTAGAGAGGTAACAACTAGATACAGCCTTTCTTTTTTTTTCGATTCGAGTTGACATTCGATTCGAAGAATATTGGATTGGGTTTGTTATGAGGAAAATTATGTAACAATAACAGTAAGCTTTGCCGTCTTCTTACCGCACTTTACGGTAATAAGGGTTTTGCCTTTTTTCTTTGCTGTAATTATTCCATAAGAGTTAACAGAAGCAACTTTTTTCTTATTCGAATGATAGGTGATCTTGTCGGTGGTGTTTTTTGTAATCTTTTTGATCTCGATTTCTTCCGTATCACCGACTTCTATTTTTATCTTCTTCTTTTTAAGGGTCAATTTCTTGTTTTTTACAGCCTTCTTTAAAACGGTAACTTTAACCGTTTCAACTGCTTCTTCGTCTTCTGATTCGATTGTGATATAACAGGTTCCTGCTTTCAAACCGGTAACAAGGCCCTTCTTATTCACCACAGCAATTTTCTTATTGCTAGAACTATAATACAAATCTTGTTCAGGTTCTACGCTAGCAGAGATGCTAGCTTTTTTATTGACCAAAATCGTAAGTTTAGGTGTAGTAACCGTAATCTCGGTTTCTTCCCAGTCTTCATCATCCCAATCTTCGTCTTCATCTTCATCCTCCCAATAGTCCTCGTCTTCTTCGTCTGTTTCTTCATCTTCTACATCATCGTATCCTTCCAGATCATCGTCATCCTCACTGGCTTGGAGGACTTGTAATGCACAAGCCTCAGATTCAAAAGAATCATCCAATGAACTCGTGCCTGCAGCCATTACCGTAAGACTCATAGAAAGAGCAGTGATGCATGCGATTGTCAGGGAAATAATCTTTTTCCTCATGGGGATTCCTCCTTTTCCAAAAAAACAGAATAAAATAAAATCCATACTACTTCTGCTTATATTATAAAAAATGTGCTACTACAAAAGTGACGAAAAAATGATAGGAATATGTCAGGTTGACTAGGAATCGTTTACGTCTCTTCCTAAGGGACTTCTCCCCTGAAAGAAAATATGTTAAAATGAAAAAGAATTTTTATTGGAGGAACATGCATGTTGAAACAAGCAAGAAAAATTGCCTGTCTCATGATTTTTGCGGTCTTGTTTTTGGGTCTGTCCGCTTGTCAAAGTGGAGGAGATGAGGAACCCAATGTAAAGTATGACGTGAAGCGTTATTTGATTTTAGACCAGGAAGGTTTAATCCTGTCAGGCGAAAAATCCTTAACCTGGCGCTTAGATGGAGTCGATGTGGTGCATATTGGGGCAGACACAAGTCATTTGACAGATTCAAAGACCTACCGGGGAAAGGACTGTTACGTGGAACCGGTGGGAACCGGCTATGCGGTTTTGACCTTAGAAGAGAATGGGAAAAAGAAATACACCTATCTTTTACAAGTGACAAGTATTGGAGAAGCTTGCCGTATGTGGGTAGAAGAAGGGGAAAATCTCTATGGACTTTCAGAGGAAGAAAAAGAAGGGGCAAGGCTGATTAAGGAAAGCATTTCCCATATCATCAGTGAGGATATGTCGGTTCTTGAAAAGGTAAAGGCCGTGCACGATTATCTTTGTATGAATAACACCTATAACCAGACCAATTATAATTCTGGAGTATATGAAAGCTACGATCATACGATTGCAGGTCCTATGATTTATCACACCTCTGTGTGTGAGGGCTATGCCGAGGTCTTTGATTGCTATATGGAATTTTTGGATATTCCCCATCATTATATCATTGGAAATGCCACGGGAATCGGAAAACATTCTTGGAATATGGTGCAATTGGAGGATGACCAGTGGTATCACGTGGACACAACTTGGGATGATCATGATGATTCAGACGCGGGAATCAATGGACGTTGGTATAGTTATTTTCTAATGACAGATGCCAAGGCCCAGAATAGCAGGTCCTGGAATCGGGCCAGATACCCGGCTTGCAAGGGAAGAAAGTACCAAGACTATGCGAAAAAATTAAATATAGCCTTGGTGGAGGAGGCTTATTCGTCCTATCAATACTGTGAGAGTAAGGAACTCTTAATCAATCAATTAATTAGCAAAAGTAAAACGAATTCCACCGTACGTTTATTTACGGTGCCGGATGTGGAATTAAATGATTCTGACATTAAGAAGATTCAGAACAACACCATCGGTTCTGCTATTTCCATTGACCTGCAAAGAGTGCCTGAGGAATATAGTTTATATACGTTTTATATTCACTAAGGAAAAGCCCCTGGGGATTGGCGAGATCTCCAAGGGCTTTTCTTTCTATCACGGGTTTTTAATTTCTTATTTGTGACTTTATTATAACATGTTTTAGGGAATTTTACAATGGTTCCTTTGTGGTTGGGTTTTCTGAGGTAATTGCCCCAAGCTTCATAACATCACGTTCCAATTCTTGAACCACGTTGTTTATCCGCATCAGTTGGTCGGCGGAAATATTACTACCGGCTGCAAGTTTGGCATTGTAAAGGATGCTTTCTAAGTGGTCATGGATGGTGCCAATCTGGTCATGAATTCCAGCAAGCTGCTCCTCATCGATTACATCGGTAATGGCATCTTCTTTGGTAAAGGAACCGGCTTCTGAAAGTTCATAAGTAGAAGGTCCCTCAATTACGGTGCAATCCAAGCCGATTTCTTCTTTTACAAAGTTTGCAAAGTCATGCTTGGCATCCATTTCACCGTGAACCAAAAAGATTTTCTTTGGTGAATGTTTTAAATTCTTTAACCAATCTAACAGGCCATTCCGGTCGGCATGTCCGGAAAATCCTTCTAGGTTATAAATCGTGGCACCTACATGAATCACTTCTCCCATAATGGTTACGTCTGAGTTGCCATCCACAATCATTCGGCCAAGGGTACCTGCTGCCTGGTAGCCTACAAATACCACGGAATTCTTTGGGTTCCAAAGACCATGCTTTAAGTGATGGCGGATACGACCGGCATCACACATACCTGAAGCGGAAATAATAATCTTGGTTTTGCCATCGTCATTATTAAGGGCCATGGAATCTGCTGTGGTCTCGGTGAAGTGAAGATTTTTGAACTTCAGTGGATTATCTCCGCGTAAAATGTAGGACCTGGCCTCCTCGTCAAAGACTTGCGGATTTTCTTCAAAAACCTTGGTTACACTGGCGGCCATCGGGCTATCAATGTAGACATCAATATTTTTTAAGATGTCAGAGTATGGGGATGGAGTAGTGCCATCGTAATACTTATTTAACTCAAAGATCAATTCCTGGGTTCGACCAACGGCAAAGGATGGAATGATGACATTGCCGCCCTTCTTGTAGGTGGCTGCAATAATCTTAATTAATTTATCTACACTGGTTGGGTTTGGTTCATGTAAACGATTTCCATAAGTGCTTTCCATTAAGACATAGTCAGCATGCTTAATAGGGGTTGGGTCTCGTAAAATCGGACGGTCTTTCATGCCTAAATCTCCGGTGAAGACAATCTTACTAAAATGCTCTTGCATGCTATCCTTTAACCAAATCTCTGTAATGGCTGATCCTAAGATGTGGCCTGCGTCGTTGAAACAGATTTCACAGTCGTCGTTAATGTGAATTAGCTGATCATAAAGGATTGGGGTGAGATAAGGAAAGACATTCTTCGCATCCTCAACGGTATAAAGGGGCGCCACCGGTGGTTTTCCTTTTCGTTCATTCCGCTTGGTCTCCCAAATGGCGTCCTTTTCGTGGATATATCCGCAATCAACCAACATAATCTTAATCAGATCTGCCGTTGTTTTGGTGCAGTAAATATTTCCCTTGAATCCCCGCTTTACTAAAAGGGGAAGTCGGCCGCAGTGGTCAACATGGGCGTGAGAGAGAATCACAAAATCGATTTCTGCCGGATTAAATGGGAAATCTTCTTCGTTTCTTGCTTCTAAGGTCTTTCCTCCCTGAAACATTCCACAGTCTAATAAAAATTTATATTTGTCTGTGGTCACTAGGTGACAAGATCCGGTAACTGTATTGGAAGCTCCGTAAAACGTTACATTCATGGTCATTTCCTCCTTCAAAACTAGTATATTCTTTTGCTAACTCTATTTTACCACTTTCTCAACAAGGAAATGAGCATTTTCATAAAAAAGCCAAACAGAATTAACAATTTTTACCATAGGAACCGGTGAAAATTTGGAACTTTTTTTCGTTTTTGAAGGGCTTAACTTTTGCCGAAAAAAATGATATAATATAGAAGTCTGAAGTGGCGCTTTTTATATGTTAGACCTGAAGTGGAAGGCTTGTTTCGAGATGTCGGGCAGTCTTTTTTTAATTCACACTTTCGGGGCAGGTCGCAGGGAAAGCCACCAGATCAGTCGTGAACCATTGAATTAGTTAGAGAAAGGCCTGGTAATAATGTTTGAAGTAAATGATACGGTTGTTTACGGAAAGAATGGAGTTTGTAAAGTTGTTGACATAGGAGTACCTTCCATCGCGGTAGGAAATCAGAAATACTACACCCTACAGCCGGTATACAAGAAGGATACGGTTATCTACGCACCACTGGATAATCAAAAGGTTGTGATGCGTGAAGTGATGACAAAGAAGGAAGCCAAAGAATTTGTGGCAGAGATTCCATCCTTAGACAGTGAAGATGCAGAAAGTGAAAGAACTCGTGAACTTTTTTATAAGGAGATGCTAAAAAGCTGCGATTGTAAGAAGTTAGTAGCTATGATTAAGACTCTTCGGGAAAGAAGTTTAGAGCGCGAACAGAAGGGCAAGAAGGCCACAGCTATTGACGAACGGTATCACAAGATGGCAGAAGACCAGTTGTTTGGTGAACTTGGTTATGCCTTAGAGATTGAACCGGAAGATGTTCGTCAGTATATTAAAGAAGTGACTCAGAAAGCATAAGGAAAAAAGTACTTGTGTCATCTCTCATTCCGTTATATAATCCATGTATCAGAGATATGCCCGTGAAACTTTGGAGAAGGTGTTTTATGAGCGGGATTAGTTAGGAGGATTACAAGATGGTATTTGAAAAGATTCAGAAGATCATTGCTAATCAGACGGATAAGGACCTTAGCGAGATCACCTTGGAGACAAGTATTCATGATGATTTAGATGCAGATTCATTAGATCTCTTCCAGATTATCAATGATATCGAGGATGAATTTGGTGTTCAGTTTGAAGAAACCGATGGACTTCAGACGGTTGCAGATGTAGTAAAATTCGTAGAAGATAATCAGTAAGTATACGGGGCAATCATCCCCTAAAAAAACAGGCGGTATGCCTGTTTTTTTTGTGCCTTAACATACCGAAGAATCATCGGTGCGATGCATGGTTTTAAATAAGGAATTCTTTTGTCTTCGACTGACTGGAATCCGATCTCCATTATCCAGTAGGAGTTCATCTCCCTTTACAAATCTTGCGTGGGCGGTATTTACCAAAAAGCTTTGATGACAGAAGATGAATTCTGGATGGCTAAGTTGGATACTTGCAAATTGTCCTAAGGGACCACTAACGATCAATTCTTTGGTGCTTGTCTGACAGTCCATCACCAACCTGGTATTTCGCCCATAAGAAGTAAGGTAGAGGATAGAATCCGGTTCAATGAGATACTTTTTGTTGTACCGTCTTGCAATGACCGGCGGTTCCTTATTCTTCCATTCCTTGAGGCATTGGTCCAAAAGATTTGGGAGGAGGTTCGGTACCTGGTTCTTTAAAAGAAAGACCGTGTTTTTTAAGCGATAGAGGAGGGCACCGTACTCGTAACGAGAAGAGCAAAGAAAGAGCTTGGCCTCTGGAAATAGTAAGTTAATCTCTTCTGCTAGGACCATTCCGGACTGACTGTCTTTTAGTTCCGCATCCAAAAAGAAAATCATAGGCTCCTGACAGGCCTCGTACTGCTTCTTTTTCTTTAACTGGCAAAGAAAGTCTCCGAAACATTCCGGTCGGATTTCCTTGATTTTTCCAGATGTAAATGAGTTTTTTAAACAAGCATGGATCAGTTCAAAAAGCGCAAGAAACTCCCGATGCTTGTTTACACAAACATATAGATTCATAATAACCCCTTTCCTGTTAGAAATACATTTTTCATGTTTATTTTACGAAAGGAATGGGAGAATCACAAGTGTTTAGAATAAACTCCACTAGTGGAAATTCGGCTATCAATAAGATTTTGTCATATGGTGTGGTTTGACAGACTACATGCAAATGGGTATGATGTAAGGAATGAAAGGAGGCGTTTTTATGGCAACACCACATAATACAGCAGAAAAAGGGCAGTTTGCCAAAACTGTTTTAATGCCGGGAGATCCCCTTCGGGCAAAATATATTGCAGAACATTTTCTTACCGATGCAAAGTGTATCAATGAAGTAAGAGGAATGCTTGCTTACACGGGAACCTATCAGGGTAAGGAAGTTAGTGTTATGGGACATGGAATGGGGGTTCCTTCCCTGGGAATCTATACCTATGAGTTATATCATTTTTATGATGTGGACCAGATTATTCGGATTGGTTCCATTGGTGGCTACGGTGATCAGGTAAACCTAAGGGATATTATTATTGCCCAGGCGGCTTCCACTAATTCCAACTATATCAAGCAATTTCATTTGCCGGGAACTTTTGCTCCAATTGCTGACTTTGGTCTTTTGCAAAAGGCTGTTGCGCTTGCAGAGGAACGAAAGCTTTCTTATCACGTGGGAAATATTTTAACCTCAGATACCTTCTACAGTGCTGATCCAAAGGAGAAAGATCTTTGGAAGGCCATGGGCATCTTAGGGGTAGAAATGGAAACCGCTGGTCTCTACCTTAATGCGGCAGCAGCCGGCAAGAAGGCCCTTGGTATTTTAACGGTTTCTGACCATCTTTATAAGGAGGAGGAACTTTCAGCTGGGGAACGCCAAACATCCTTTACGGATATGATGGAGCTTGCTCTGGGGCTGGTAGAATAAGAGTCGTATGTTATTTTTTGTTTATGGTTTACTGGCAATTTTTGTTTTAACCATGCTTTACCTGTGGCTGATTTGTCCCAATCTTTCCGGACGTTATCAGGTGCCAGAGGATTTTAAGCGAATTGCTCACCGAGGCTTGTTTGATCAAAAAAAACGGCCGGAAAATTCCCTGGCTGCCTTTCAATATGCGGTAGATCAGGGATTTGCCATTGAACTGGACATTCAGGAAACCAAGGATGGTGAGCTGGTTATTTTCCATGATTGGGACCTGATGCGGATGTGTCATGATTCTAGGAAGGTTTGTGATGTGACCTATGAAGAACTTTCTAAACTTTCACTTTTATCGTCGAATCAAAAGATTCCAACGCTTGACCAGGCCCTGTCTGTGATTGATGGAAAAGTAGGTCTTTTGGCTGAAATCAAGGTTGATGCACCCATTGACCGCCTTTGTAACAATATCCAACGAAAGCTTGATCTTTACACTGGGAAATATGTGGTTGAAAGCTTTGATCCCAGGGTGTTAGCCTGGTACAAAAAGAATCGCTCTTATGTGATTCGAGGTCAACTTGCAAGTACCTTTAAAAATAGTAAGGAATTAAAAAATCCATTGCTGAAATGGATTCTTAAAAATCTCTTTGGAAATGTGCTTGCCAGACCGGACTTTATTGCTTTTAAAAGAAATGATGTGAAATCCCTGTCTTTGCAGGTTTGTAAAAAAATATTTGCATGTAAAACATTTGCATGGACGGTTCGTTCGAAAGATGAGGAATTAGCGGACCAAAGTTTTTTTGATGCTGTGATTTTTGATTCTTATATACCGGAATCCAATTCATAGCAAATTAGGCTTGTTTAAATAAGTCGAAAAATCCTCCACTTCTAAGTTTAGGCGTAGCTGGGGGTATAACAAATTAGAAGGGAAAATTAAATTTATGGCAGAGTTTGTAATTGTTTCTGATCCAGCTTGTGATTTGAATCTGGATTTGGTCAATCGTTTTGAAATTGATGTGGCACCTATGAGATTTTCTATGGATGGACAAGAGTTTCATCACTACATCGACGAACGGGAGATGTCTATCGAAGAGTTTTACCAGAGGATTGAAGCTGGAAGTATGCCGATCACTTCTCAGGTAACTCCATTTGAGTTTGAAGAGGTGATGAGAAAGCACTTAGAAGCCGGAAAGGATATTCTTGCCATGCCTTTTTCTTCTGGTCTTTCAGGAACTTATCAGTCTGCTTGCCTGGCGGCTCAAAATCTTAGGGAGGAGTTTCCAGAGCGAAAGATTCTTGTTTCTGATAATCACTGTGCCAGTGTCGGTCTTGCTGCACTTCTTTATTATGCAGGCATGATGAGGGAAGAAGGCAAATCCATAGAGGAGGTTGCTTCTTGGGTAGAAGAACATCGTCACAATATCCGCCACTGGTTTGCGGTCGATGATTTGTTCCATTTAAAGCGTGGCGGTCGTGTTTCTTCTGTGGAGGCAATCCTTGGAACTGCTCTTAAGATTAAGCCAATCTTAACGATCGACACAGAGGGCAAGCTTGTGGTAAAGGAGAAAGCTCGTGGAAGTAAGAAGGCCATGAGTCTGATCATTGATCGGTTAAAGGAGGAAGGTACTGGTTGGGATACCCAAAATCAAACGGTAGTAATTGGTCATGCCCATAATCCAAGTGCAGCTGAGGATCTAAAGAACCGCTTGTTAGAAGAGGGGTTGGTAAAGGATGTCATTATCTGTAAGATTGGACCAATCATTGGAACCCATGTGGGACCCGGCATGTTTGCCTGCGTCTTCTTAGGAGAAGAAAAATCGTAATATCAAAAAAACACTTAAGCAAACCCTGGCTTAAGTGTTTTTTTATTATACATGTTTCTTTCTGGTTAGGATGCTTCCCCAAACGCTTGGTGCGAAAAGAAGGAGGATTGGGAATAGTTCCAATCGGCCGGCCAGCATGTCAATCATAAGGACAAGTTTTGAGAGCGTGCTAAAGGAAGCAAAGTTTTGAGTAGGACCTACGGCATTTAAACCGGGTCCGATATTGTTTATGGTTGCAGCAACAGCCGTGAAATTTGTGATGAGGTCTTTGCCTTCAATACTTACTAAGAATAAAGAAATTGTAAAGAGGGTAAAGAAAGTGGTGAAGTAAACATTGGTGGAACGAACGGTGTCATCATCTAAACTCTTTCCATCCATGTTTATCTTTCGGATGCTTCTTGGGTGAAGGTAAGAGTGAAGTTCCTTTTTCACGCTTTTAAAAAGAATCAGGATTCTAGAAACCTTGATACCACCACCGGTAGATCCGGAGCAGGCACCACAAAACATCAGGGTTACCAAAATTGTTTTACAAAGGTTGTTCCACTGGTCAAAGTCGGCCGTGGCAAAGCCTGTGGTTGTAATAATAGAACCTACTTGGAAGAAAGCCTGACACAGGGCGGTGGAAAGCTTCTTCACAGAAGGTAGGATCTGAAAGGTAATAGTAATGGCACTAATGAAAATGATAGCAAAGTAAACTCGAATTTCATCAATGCGGATTGCCTTTTTGGCCTTCTTTAAAAGAATAAAATAATAGCTGTTAAAGTTAACACCAAAGAGAATCATAAAGACCGTAATAATCCACTGTTGAGCCATGGTGTAGTCGGTACAGGAAGAATTTCTTATACCGAAACCACCGGTACCGGCAGTACCAAAAGAAATCAGAATCGTATCAAAAACAGGCATGCGAGAGATAAGCAAAATAATTATCTCTAAAATAGTGAGGCCAAAATAGATTCCGTAAAGCCACATGGCGGTAGTATGGATCTTAGGAACCAGCTTACCAACAGAAGGCCCCGGACTTTCTGCTCGCATTAGGTTGATGTTGGAACCTCCAGTTAGTGGTAAGACCGCTAAAAGGAAAACCAAAACACCCATACCACCAATCCAGTGAGTGAAACTTCGCCAGAAGAGGGCGCAGTGGCTGAGGGCTTCCACATTGGTAAGAATACTTGCTCCGGTTGTGGTGAAACCAGAGATGGTTTCAAAGAGAGCATCAATATAACTTGGAATATCCCTGGTTAAGTAGAAAGGCAAAGCGCCTACGACAGACATTAAAATCCAGGAAAGGCCAGTAGCAACACAACCTTCTTTTAGGTAAATGGTCTTATTGGAAGGTATTTTCCATGTGGTGAGGTATCCGAAAAGAATACTTAACACGGCGATCAAAAAAAAGATAAATGCTTCGGATTCGTGATAGATAAGACCACAAATTCCCGGAAGGAGCATGAGGATGCCTTCCACTCGAAGTACGTGGCCCAGAATATAGAAAATCATTCGTGAATTCATGAGCCCCTCCCTACGCTAAGATGTCTTCCAAATTTCGGAAGCCCTTTTGTGTTGTAACAATCATTACCGAATCTCCGGACTTGATGCAGTCCTCACCATTTGGAATGATGATTTTGTTGTTACGGTTAATGAAAGCAACTAAGAGGTTCTTCTTAAGGGTTAAGTCTTTAAATGGGATGCCTGTTACACTGCAATCCTTAAAGACGTTAAACTCAATGGCTTCCGCCTGGTTGTCAAACATATGATAAAGAGTTTCAATGTTTGAAGACTGAGAATTGTTTTTGGCGCGGACATAGGCAACGATGGTTTCAGCAGTGATGAAGCGAGGGTAGATAACAGAACCTAAATCTAACTCGCTGATTACATCCTTGAAATTCATACGGTTTACCTTGGTGATTACCTTAGCGTTAGAGACCTTCTTGGCATAGAGGGTGAGGATAACATTCTCCTCGTCAATGCCGGTAAGAGGAATGAAGGCATCGGTGTCTTCGATTCCTTCTTCTACCAGAAGGGACTGGTCGGTACCGTCACCATTAATAATGGTTGCCTTAGGAAGAAGGAGGCTAAGTTCTTCGCAACGGTCCTTGTTGCTTTCGATAATCTTAACATCCATGCCCATGGCACAAAGACGTTCGGATAAGTAGTAAGATACCTTGCCACCACCGATAATCATCACACGATGCACCTTGGTGCTCTTCATGCCGATGGCATCCATAAATGATTTGACCCGTTTGTTTGGAGCAACGAAACTTACCACGTCACCCTTTTGAATGGTAAAAGCACCATTTGGAATGAAGACCTGGCCCTGACGTTCAACCGCACAGATTAGGGTTTTGAATTTTCCCGTGTGAGAAAGCTTTGCGATGGTCATACCGTCCAGGTGATGTCCCTCCGGAACCTTAAACTTTATCATCTCTGCTTCATCACGGCAGAAAGAATTAACTTCTAGAGCAGCAGGGACGACTAATAGTCTGGTTACTTCATCTGCAGATTCCAACTCTGGATTAATAATCATGGCAAGGCCGAATTTTTCTTTTAAATAAACAGCCTCGTGAGAATAGTCCGGGGTACGAACTCTGGCGATGGTAGAACAAGTGCTGGTTTGGCTTGCGATGGTGCAGCATAAGAGGTTTAATTCATCGGAACCTGTAACTGCAATGAAAAGGTCGCAATTTTCTATGCCAGCTTCCTGTTGGATACTGAAACTTGAACCACTTCCGTGGATGCCCATAACATCGTAGATATCCGTGATTTCTTGGATTTTGTTTGGGTTGGTATCAATAATTGTGATATCGTGTCCTTCACTAATCAACTGTTCAATCAGGGTAATACCTACCTTACCGCATCCTACGATAATGATGTGTAGGCCCTCTTTTTCGGGCACTTTTGGTTTAGAAAACATGTTTCCTCCTGTAAATGACATCTCGGTCATCCTTTTCCAAAAATAAGTATACGAATCCATTATAACAGAATGAATAAAAATTGAAACACAAAAACTACATATTTTTCACAAAGCTTTTTCACAAGTTGGGAATATACTTTAAACATACTATCGAAGAGATAGTAGCTTAACATTTTCATAACTCTACTTGGCAGAGAGTTGCCAAGTATCCCCCTCAAATTTAAACAACCCAAAGGAAAAAATCAGTACAGATTGTACTGGTTTTTTTCTTGCGCAATAATCTAAGGTGCGATATAATCGTAGTCGTGTTATTGGGTAAAGTTTACCCTAAAGGCAGACAATAGAGTTTATATAAATACCTTCGAGGAGGGAATTATGTTAGATACAGATATCGGAATTGATTTAGGAACCGCAAGTGTTCTCGTATATATTAGAGGAAAAGGGGTCGTTTTAAAGGAGCCTTCCGTAGTGGCGTTTGACAGGGATAATGATCGGATTAAGGCCATTGGCGAGGAAGCTCGTCAGATGATTGGACGTACCCCGGGTAATATTGTTGCTGTAAGACCCATGAGACAGGGAGTGATTTCGGATTATAAGGTCACAGAGCGAATGGTGAAATATTTTATTCAAAAGGCTGTGGGTCGAAGAACCTATAAGAAGCCAAGAATCTCCGTGTGTGTACCTTCCGGGGCAACAGATGTAGAGATCAATGCGGTTAAGGATGCGACCTTAGAAGCAGGTGCAAGAGAGGTTCATATTATTGAGGAGCCAATCGCAGCAGCAATCGGTGCAGGCATTGATATTTCAAAGCCTTGTGGAAATATGATTGTAGATATAGGTGGTGGAACCACGGATATTGCTGTTATTTCCTTGGGAGGAACTGTAGATTCTGCATCGATTAAGGTGGCAGGAGATGATTTTGATGAGGCAATCATCCGTTATGTGAAGAAGAAGCACAATTTGTTAATTGGTGAGCGTACCGCTGAGGATGTAAAGATTCAGATTGGAACCGCCTATGAACTTCCGGAACTTTTGAAGATGGAAGTAAGAGGCAGAAATATGGTAACGGGTCTTCCTAAGACGGTAGAGATTACGTCGGAAGATGTAAGAGAAGCTTTAGAGGAAACCACCAACCAGATTGTGGAGGCAATTCACGGGGTTTTGGAATCAACCCCTCCAGAGCTTGCAGCAGATATTGCAGACCGAGGTATTGTTATGACCGGTGGTGGATGTCTTCTTCGTGGTTTAGAAAAATTAATTGAATCAAGAATCGGCATTAATACCATGACAGCAGAAAATCCTATGATTTGTGTTGCGGTGGGTACCGGACAGTACCTTGATTATTTGAATGGAAAGTTAAAGTTTTAGTCTGATAGGGTCATAGAAAGAGTGGGAATATGGTGGAAGTAACCGGCTATGTGGAGCATATTACCTTCCGGAATGAAGAGAATGGATATACGGTTTTTTCTGTAGCGGAAGGAAAGAAACTTCACATGTGCGTAGGCATGATTCAGACAATTGAAGAAGGGGAATATGTAACGGTCTCTGGTGAAGAGACCGTTCACAATATCTATGGAAAGCAAATCAAGGTGAGTCACTATGAGATTAAGGTACCGGAAGATAAGGAATCTATTTTGCGTTATTTGGGTTCCGGTGCGATTAAGGGCCTTGGTATGCGAACCGCCGAGCGAATCGTCAAGTTATTTGGAGAGGATACCTTGCGAATCATTGATGAAGAGCCGGAACGTCTGGAAGAGGTCAGGGGCATTTCCTTAAAAAAAGCCATGGATATTTCTGCTCAAATGGAAGAAAAGAAGGAACTTCGTGAGTCTATGCTTTATTTGCAGAAGTTTCAGATTTCCAATGCCCTTGCGGTAAAAATCTATAACGAATACGGCCATAAAATGTATGAGATTTTAGAGAAGAATCCGTATCGTTTGGCCGAGGATATTGATGGGGTAGGATTTCGGATTGCAGATGATATTGCAAAACAACTGGGGGTAGGAGAAGATTCAGAATATCGACTTCGTGCGGGAATCCTTTATGGCCTTCAGTGTGCGGGCATGAATGGACACGTGTATTATCCTATGGAAAAGTTAACCAAGGAAACCCTTCGCCTTTTAAGACTTCCGGACCGGGACCTTAGGGAATGTTATCAGGATTTGGCCTTGGAAAAGAAGATTGTGATAAAAAATTGGGAAGGGGAGGATTTGGTTTATCTTTCGAATTTCTATTATGCGGAACTTGATGTGGCAAATCGCTTGATCCAGCTAAACTTTAAGCAAGACATTGACGAGCAGGCGGTCACCCGGACGGTAAAAGACCTGGAAGAGGAAAATAAGATTGCTCTCGATGACTTGCAAAGACAAGCGGTGTTTGAAGCGGCAAAGTCCGGAATTCTTGTGATCACAGGTGGACCGGGAACCGGAAAAACCACTACAATTCATACGCTTTTGCGTTTCTTTGAGATGCAAAATATGGAGATTCTTTTGGCGGCACCAACGGGACGTGCGGCCAAGCGTATGAGTGAGGCTACCGGTTATGAAGCCTCTACCATTCACAGGCTTTTGGAATATTCCGGAGGACCGGAGGAGGATTCGGATACCACAAGGGATATAGGAGCGTTTGAAAGGAACAATGAAAATCCTTTGGAAACCGATGTGGTCATTATCGATGAGATGTCTATGGTGGATATCTTTTTGATGCGGTCCCTTCTTCATGCTATCACCTTTGGTACCCGCTTGATTTTAGTGGGGGATGTGGACCAGCTCCCATCGGTCAGCCCGGGAAATGTTTTGAAGGATATTATAGGAAGCAATCAGTTTTCTGTGGTTGCCTTAAATAAAATTTTCCGACAGGCTGGGGAATCTGAGATTGTTACAAATGCTCATTTGATTAATAAGGGTGAGCCGGTGGTGATTACGAATAAGAAGGATTTTCTTTTTGTGAGACGAGACGATCCGGTCCGGGTGGCCAATGTGATTGCTCTTTTGGTGAAGGATAAACTGCCGGACTATGTGGATGCTGACTGGAGAGAAATTCAGGTCTTATCTGTTACCAAGATTGGTCCTTTGGGAACCCAGAATCTAAATAAGACCCTTCAGGAGGAATTAAATCCTCCTGAACCGGGAAAAAATGAAAAAGAGCATGGAGACTTTGTGTTTCGAGAGGGAGACAAGGTGATGCAGATTAAAAATAACTATCAGGCGGTTTGGGAAAAGAAAAGCCGCGGTCGGGTATATGAGGAAGGACTTGGAGTCTTTAACGGTGACATGGGTAGGATCACGAAAATCAACACACTGATGGAGATGCTAGAAGTGGAGTTTGATGATGACCGCCATGTGATTTATTCCTTTAAGGATTTGGATGAGTTGGAACTTGCCTATGCCGTGACGGTTCACAAGTCTCAGGGAAGTGAGTACCCGGCCGTTGTTATGCCGATGCTTTCCGGACCACCAATGCTGATGAACCGCAACGTGCTTTACACCGCGGTAACAAGAGCAAAGAAATGTGTTGTGATGGTGGGGCATCAGGAAACCATCCAAACCATGATTAATAATGCAGGGGAACACAGGCGTTACTCCGGCCTTTTGCGCCAGATTCAAGGGGCGGCAGAGGTGGAGGAATAGGGATATGAGGAATATGAGAATAAGATGTTTATTAGAAGGGGTAAACCATCTCCTGCTTCCGGCAACTTGTCCTGCCTGTGGGAAGGTTTTGGCGTTTGGACAAAAGATTTGTCCGGACTGTAAAAAGCAAATGACTTATGTAAAAGAACCTTTTTGCATGAAGTGCGGGAAAGAGTTAAAGGACATGGAGGCAGAGTACTGTTACGACTGCAGCCACAAGACCCATCTTTTTACCAGGGGCTTGGCTCTTTACATCTATAATCAAACGGTTAGCCGGGCAATCTTTGACCTAAAGTACAAGAATCGCCGTGAAAATGGCATTTTCTTTGGGGAAGAACTGGCTCTTCGTTATAGTTCTTTGATTCGGGAGTGGGAGATTGATTTGGTTCTTCCTGTTCCTATATATAATAAGAAGAAAGTGAAAAGAGGCTACAACCAAGCTGCCATAGTAGGGAAGCGATTTGCAACTCTTGTTGGTGTCTCTTATTCGGAAAAAATTTTGTATCGACAAAAATGCACCAAGCCCTTAAAAACCATGAATGATCGGGAGCGGGCCAAACACCTCTTAGGCGCATTTGCAGTAAAGGAAGAGGGGAAGGGCCGCAGGGTTCTTTTGGTGGATGATATCTATACCACCGGTGCAACTATGGATGCCTGTAGCCGAGTCTTGCTAAAAGCCGGTTTTTCTCAGGTTTATTTTTTGACGGTGGCCGTAGGAAATGGAGTTTAAAAAATTAGTTGACGAATAAGAAGTATCTATGATATATTAGTGTGGCGTTGGAAGAAGTCTTTTTTTTATGCCCAAATTTAGGAATTTCGCATTTGGGCTAAGAATCGACTAGCAAAAATATGTAAGAAAGTGGAGGTGGACGTTGTGCGCACAAAGATCACATTGGCATGTACGGCTTGTCAGCAGAGAAATTATAATCTGACAAAGGACAAGAAGACTCATCCGGACAGAATGGAAACCAAGAAGTATTGCAAGTTCTGTAAATCACACACTTTGCACAAAGAGACAAAGTAATTGATGGAGGCATAGTATGAGCGAAGCAGAGAACAAAAACGAAGAGATTCTTGATGAGTCTCTTAGTGAGACCACTACTGAAGAAGTAGCAGAAGTTCAGGCTGAAGCAGAAACAGTTAAATCTGAAATAGAAGAGAAGGCCTCAAAGGCTGACAAGGTTTCAGGTAAGACTAAGAAGTCTTCAAAAAAGAAGAAGGGTGGATTCTTTAAGGGACTCAAGAGTGAGTACAATAAGATTATCTGGCCGGATAGAACTACTGTGGCTAAGAGAACAGCAGTTGTAATCGTTGTTACCACCATCATCAGTGTCATCATCAAATTATTGGATACCTTAATCCAGTATGGTTTTTCTTTTATCGTAAAGTAAGCAAGGAGTAAAAAGAAGTTATGTCAGAAGCAAAATGGTATGTAGCTCACACCTACTCAGGTTATGAGAACAAGGTAAAGACCGACATTGAAAAGACAGTTGAAAATCGTCATCTTGAAGATCAGATTTTTGATGTAGTCATCCCAATGGAGACGGTTGTTGAAGCAAAAGACGGACTTCGCAAGGAGACCTTAAGAAAGATCTTCCCAAGTTACGTCCTTGTTCATATGATCATGAACGATGATACATGGTATGTAATTCGTAATACCAGAGGCGTTACAGGTTTCGTAGGACCTGGATCTAAGCCGGTTCCTCTTACAGAAGAAGAATTAGCAAAGTGGGGTCTTGAAGGCAACGAAGTTGCCGATAAGCCTGCCAATGTTATTATTGACTTTGCTGAAGGTGATGCAGTTACAGTTATTTCTGGTGTTTGGGCCGGAACCGTCGGTGTTATTAATAAGATCGATGAGAATAAGCAGACAGCTACAATGAATGTCGACATGTTCGGCAGGGAAACCCCTGTTGAGTTAGGTTTCACAGAAATCAAAAAAATGAATTAATAAGTGGGAGAAGAGATTCTTTCGATAATACCACAAGGAGGTGCCATTATGGCAAAAAAAGAAGTAGAAGGATACATTAAGTTACAGATTGAGGCTGGAAAGGCTACTCCAGCTCCACCAGTTGGTCCTGCACTTGGACAGCATGGTGTTAATATCGTTCAGTTTACCAAGGAGTTTAACGCACGTACAGCTGATCAGCCAGGTATGATTATTCCAGTAGTAATCACTGTTTACTCTGACAGAAGCTTTACATTTGTTACCAAGACTCCTCCAGCAGCAGTTCTTTTAAAGAAGGCTTGCAACATCAAATCTGGTTCTGGCGTTCCTAATAAGACCAAGGTTGCTACAATCAGCAAGGCTGATCTTCAGAAGATTGCAGAGACAAAGATGCCTGACTTAAACGCAGCTAGCGTGGAAGCCGCTATGAGCATGATTGCTGGTACAGCAAGATCCATGGGTATCACTGTAGAAGAGTAATCTTCCAAAAGAGAAGTAACAAGACTGTAGAAATTTAGAATAAGGTGGGAGGTTTATCCGTTTGTACCACTAGGAGGTTAATTATATGAAACGAGGAAAAAGATATTTAGAGGCTGCTAAGGCAGTAAATCGTGGAACTTTATATGATAGCGCTGATGCTATTAAGATCGTTAAGGAGAGCGCAAAGGCTAAATTTGACGAGACTGTAGAACTTCATGTTAGAACCGGTTGTGATGGACGTCACGCTGAGCAGCAGATTCGTGGTGCTGTAGTTCTTCCTCATGGAACAGGTAAGTCTGTGAAGGTTTTAGTATTCGCTAAGAATGCTAAGGCTGATGAGGCTTTGGCAGCAGGTGCTGATTATGTTGGTGGCGAGGAATTAATTCCTAAGATTCAGAACGAAGGTTGGTTAGATTTTGATGTAGTTGTAGCTACTCCTGATATGATGGGTGTAGTTGGTCGTCTTGGACGTGTACTCGGACCTAAGGGCTTAATGCCAAACCCTAAGGCTGGTACTGTAACAATGGACGTAACCAAGGCTGTTAACGACATCAAGGCCGGTAAGATTGAGTATAGATTAGACAAGGCAAATATTATCCATGTGCCAGTTGGTAAGGCTTCTTTCACAGAGGAGCAGTTAGCGGACAACTTCCAGACGCTTATCGATGCAATCATTAAGGCTAAGCCACAGAGCCTTAAGGGAACCTATTTAAAGAGTATCACACTTACATCTACTATGGGTCCTGGTGTAAAGCTTAACACAGCTAAGTTCTTATAAAATTTCATTTGCAAATTATATTTGAACAAATACCAAATAATGATTGACATCATAGAAGGAGTGTGTTAGAATTCACACTGTTGAAAAAACTGAAGATCCAAAGACAGCAGGTGCGAAAGCTTAATTTCCTGCCGAGGAAACTTATTTTGAATCATCTAGATTTTTATCCTCTCTGTCTTTGGGCAGAGAGGTTTTTTAATGATTAAAGGAGGAAAACATGGCTAAGGTAGAGATCAAGAAACCTATTGTTGAAGAAATCTCTGGCTTACTTGACGGTGCTGCAACAGCTGTAGTAGTTGATTATCGTGGACTTACAGTAGAGCAGGACACAAGACTTCGTAAGGAGTTAAGAGAAGCTGGCGTATCTTACAAGGTTTACAAGAACACAATGATCAACTTCGCAATTCAGGGAACTGAGTTCGAGTCTCTTGCACCATCGCTTGAAGGACCTACAGCTCTTGCTGTATGTAAGGATGATGCAACAGCTCCAGCAAGAATTATTGCTAAGTTCGCTAAGGAAGCAGAAGCATTAGAGATCAAGAGCGGTATTGTAGAAGGTACCTTCTATGACGCAGCAGGAATGGCTCGGATCGCAGCTATCCCATCAAGACAGGAATTACTTTCAAAGTTACTTGGAAGTCTCCAGTCACCTATGGCAAACTTCGCTCGCGTTATCAATCAGGTCGCAGAGAAGAAGTCAGCAGAAGCTTAATCGCATCTGCAATCAAAGAATTGCTTAACAATATAAGCAGTAAGTATTTATTTTATTAATTTTAATGGAGGAATTAATCATGACAGTTCAGGAAATTATTGAAGAGATCAAGAACTTAAGCGTTTTAGAGTTAAACGATTTAGTAAAGGCAGCTGAGGAAGAGTTCGGCGTATCTGCAGCAGCAGGTGTTGTAGTTGCAGCAGCAGGTGCTGGCGCTGCCGCAGCTGAGGAGAAGACAGAGTTCGACGTTGAGTTAACAGACGTTGGTGCTAACAAGGTTAAGGTTATCAAGGTTGTTAAGGATGCAACCGGTCTTGGACTTAAGGAAGCTAAGGAAATCGTAGATGGCGCTCCTAAGGTTATCAAGGAAGGTGTTTCTAAGGCTGAGGCTGACGAGTTAGTTGAGAAGTTAAAGGAAGTTGGAGCTACTGCTACATTAAAGTAATTCCATCTTTATGTAAAAGGTCACTACTTAGGTAGTGGCCTTTTTGTTTTGAATGTTGGAGTAAAAAAGCAGAAGTTAGGAACCTAAAACTTCTTATAAAAAAGGTTTGACACAAGTAATGATTTGTGATACTATGGAAAATGCACTATTGTGGAATAATTATGAACAGGGGTGAATTAATCAATGGATAAGAACAGATTACATCTTGTGAAATCAGGAGACACCGTCAGAGTCAGTTTCCAGAAACAGAAGGAAGTTCTTGAGATGCCTAATCTCATTGAAGTGCAGAAAGACTCTTACAATTGGTTTCTAACTGATGGATTGAAAGAAGTTTTTAAAGACATTTCTCCGATTGAAGATTACAACAACCATCTGAGCTTGGAATTCGTAGACTTTAAGCTCCACGAAGACGAGGCAAAGTATACGATCCAGGAATGTAAAGAAAGAGATGCCACATATGCGGCTCCATTGAAGGCTAAGGTTAGACTTCACAATAAGGAGACCGGTGAAATCAGTGAGCATGAGATCTTCATGGGAGATTTACCTATGATGACAGCTACTGGTACATTCGTAATTAACGGGGCAGAGCGAGTAATCGTAAGCCAGTTAGTACGTTCACCTGGCATTTACTATGATATTACACATGATAAACTTGGCAAAAAATTATATTCATCAACTGTTATTCCAAACCGTGGAGCCTGGCTTGAATATGAGACAGATTCCAACGATATTTTCTATGCCAGAGTAGACCGTACCCGTAAGGTTCCTGTAACCGTATTGATACGTGCACTTGGTGTAGGATCAAATCAGGAGATTCTCGATATGTTTGGTGAGGAGCCAAAACTTTTGGCTACCTTTGAGAAGGATACTTCTACAAACTATGAAGAGGGTCTCTTAGAGTTATACAAGAAAATCCGTCCGGGTGAGCCACTTTCTGTAGATAGCGCATCAAGCTTGATTACCGGAATGCTCTTTGATCCTAGAAGATATGATCTTGCTAAGGTAGGACGTTATAAGTTTAATAAGAAGCTTGCTTTACGTAACCGTGCGGTAGGATTTGCTCTTGCGGAAGATGTAGTAGATACTACCACAGGAGAAATCCTTGCTGAGGCAGGAACCGTAATTACAGAAGAATTAGCAAAGAAGATTCAGGATGCTGCAATCTTTAGTATCACAGTACAGACAGAAGAGAGAAATACTAAGATTCTTTCAAATCTTTCTGTAGATATGAGTCAGTATGTAGACTTTGATCCAAAGGAAATTGGAATCAAAGAAGATGTATACTATCCTGTGCTTCAGCAGATTCTTGAAGAGAATGAAACAGAGGAAGAGATCAAGACAGCATGTGCAGAGCAGTTCCATGAACTTGTACCTAAGCACATTACTAAGGAAGATATCTTAGCCTCTATTAACTATAATATGCATTTAGAGTGGGGTGTAGGAAACAAGGATGATATCGATCACCTTGGAAATCGTCGTATTCGTGCAGTAGGAGAGTTGTTACAGAACCAGTATCGTATTGGTATGTCAAGACTTGAGAGAGTGGTTCGTGAAAGAATGACTACTCAGGATGTAGATTCCGTTTCGGCTCAGTCATTAATTAATATCAAGCCAGTAACTGCGTCAGTGAAGGAATTCTTTGGTTCTTCACAGCTTTCACAGTTTATGGATCAGAATAACCCACTTGGTGAGTTGACTCATAAGAGAAGACTTTCAGCCCTTGGACCTGGTGGTCTTTCAAGAGATCGTGCAGGATTCGAGGTACGAGATGTACACTATACCCACTATGGTAGAATGTGTCCGATCGAGACACCTGAAGGACCTAACATCGGATTGATCAACTCATTGGCTTGTTATGCAAGAATCAACGAGTATGGCTTCGTAGAAGCTCCATATCGTAAGATTGATAAGACTACAGATCCGGAAAATCCACGTGTAACAGATGAGGTAGTATACCTTACTGCAGATGTAGAGGATAAGTATATTGTTGCTCAGGCTAACGAAAAGTTAGATGAAGAGGGACATTTTGTACATAAGAACGTATCGGGACGTTTCCGTGAGGAGACCTCTCAGTTCCCTAAGAAGAAGGTAGACCTGATGGACGTATCGCCTAAGATGGTATTTTCAGTAGCGACCGCCATGATTCCATTCCTGGAAAATGATGACCCTACTCGTGCCCTCATGGGTTCCAACATGCAGCGTCAGGCAGTACCTCTTATGATCACAGAGTCACCTGTTGTTGATACAGGTCTTGCGAATAAGGTAGCTGTTGACTCAGGTGTTGCAGTAGTAGCAAAGCAGGATGGTGAAGTACTTCGTTCTACTTCTAATCAGATTACCTTACGCTATGAGGATGGCACAAAGGAAGATTACGATTTAATTAAGTATGAGCGTTCAAACCAGAGTAACTGCTATAACCAAAAGCCAATCGTATTTAAGGGCGACAAGGTTAAGAAGGGACAAGTAATCGCTGATGGAGCATCTACCAGCAATGGTGAGTTAGCACTTGGTAAGAACCCATTAATCGGATTCATGACCTGGGAAGGTTACAACTACGAGGATGCGGTATTACTTAGTGAGCGTCTTGTTCGTGATGATGTTTATACATCTATTCATATTGAAGAATACGAGAGTGAATCTCGTGATACAAAGCTTGGACCAGAAGAAATTACAAGAGATGTACCTGGTGTAGGTGATGATGCCTTGAAGGATCTTGATGAGAGAGGAATCATCCGAATCGGTGCAGAGGTCCGTGCAGGAGACATCTTAGTAGGTAAGGTAACTCCTAAGGGAGAGACAGAACTTACTGCAGAAGAGAGACTTCTTCGTGCTATTTTCGGAGAAAAGGCAAGAGAAGTTCGTGATACTTCGTTGAAGGTTCCACATGGAGCTTATGGTATCGTTGTAGACGCTAAGGTATTTAGCCGTGCCAACGGTGATGAGCTTCCACCTGGAGTAAATGAGTCCGTTCGTATTTATATTGCCCAGAAGAGAAAGATCTCTGTTGGTGATAAGATGGCTGGTCGTCATGGTAACAAGGGTGTCGTTTCC
>AUXO014440581.1_pt1 | contig 61260 bp, 138 predicted proteins | sample 768731 | NCBI WGS metagenome assembly AUXO01 (sample SAMN02715735, study PRJNA202380) | gut metagenome | biome: sheep rumen | host: Ovis aries | place: New Zealand: Palmerston North
AAGTATTTGAGAAATTAACTGAAGTATTTCCTGGTTGGGAATGGGAACTCAATAAATCTAATTTAACATCAAAAGATATTGATTTAAGGTTAGATGATGAGGTAATCGCAAGCCTGCCTAAATTCTTCTATGATGAATAATGAGGAGAGAAGTTAAATATGATTACTGTATTTGATAGTGATGCGGAAGTATGCTTGAATTGTAAACATAAATGGAAAAGTGAATGTACACTTTTTGACGAGTTAATTGAAGATAACTGTGGTTGTTTCATGTTTGAAAAAGACAACTAAAAACATAGGATGTGTTAAGGATGGTTAATAAGGATTTTAAAAAATTAAGCGAAGCTTATCTTGAAAGAAAAAATTTAAACAGGGCTATTGATGATATGGAAACTGAATTAAACAAAATCAGATTAATTGACAGACCTATTGATGTGGATACTAGTGGTGTTTCAATTAAACGTACTGGTAAATTTGATGTTATTTCTTTGGAGGATTTGAAAAAAGTTGAAGAAGAAACTGGAACCACATTATATTTAATCAATGATAAATATTACATGCTTGCATGGAATCATAATATACCAACTAAGGAAGATGATTGATAATGGTTGAACCAGATTATTACTCCTGTAATGGATTAAGTCCAATTAAAGCTTTTGAACAAGGTTTGATGAGTAAAGATGAATTTATAGGTTTCTGTAAAGGTAATGTTATAAAATATACTGTCAGAGCAGGTAAAAAAGATGATTCTTTACTTGATATTGTTAAAGCAATGGACTATTTAACTTATCTTCATAAAGCATTGAAAGAAGATGATGAGGATGTTAGTGATATGTTGAAAGCTGAAGAATTACAACATCCTCCAGCAGAAACAGTAGTGCCTGCTAAGGCTAAAACTAGGAAATTCCCCGTTAATGGTGAGAAAAAAGAGGCCTCTGATTTACAAGGAAACATCCTCACTAGGCTACATAAATCAGTGTGGAAAAGAAAAGACGCTGAAGAATATTAGATTAATATGATACTGAATAAAATTGAAGATTTACAGGAAAATCAAGCTTTTTATGATTTAATGAATAAGGGGATTCGTGAAAATTATAAAGAATACTTGATTGAAGCAGAAATAATTAACAATCATGACATTACAAAGTGGACAGTACACTGTTCAGATGTGCGTGAAATAAAATTCTACTGGAAATATATGATTTTCCATTATAATAGTGGGAATTCTAGGTTAATCAGATATACAGCACTAATTGATTTTAAATTAACATATCTTGGAGGAATACACAAGTGTTGAAAACTAGAGATTACTTGAAATTTTTAAATGAAAATTGCCCAATCGATGAGGAATGGGTGGCTGATGAGAAATTATATACTATCCGCATCCATAAGGATGTTGAGGATAAGATAAGTGAATGGGTTGAAAAGATTGTTGGTTGCAGCTTCTTTTACGAATTAGATGATGAAGACTATCTGAATCTTAAAATCACTAAATCCACATTAGAAGATAATTTACAGGATAACTTAGTTAAAAAATTATATGATTATATTCCAGTTAAAATTGACCGTTTTGGAATTACTAAAGGTCGTAAAGGTGAATATGATGAGCATTGGTACTATATTATAGATAAGTTGAAATTCATTGAATCTCCAGCTAGATGGGATGATCCATTAGGTAGGGGTGTGATTTTCGCAGCTTCAAGTGCTAGTGAATGGGTTAATTATGATATATGTGCTGAGGTATTGGAGAAATTGAACAAGGATGAATCGATTATTAATATGATGGATTATTGTCGAAATAAAAAATAAGGATTAAATCCATTATTTTTTTTCTTTTTTAGTATACTATTTTAGAGTTAGATACAATATTTTTATATATTTATTTAACCTAAATATATTATATATAATAATTTTTTTATTTTACCCAAAGAAAAAATATGGAGGCAGATTAATATTGACTGATAAAAATTATAGTGACTCAAGCATAGTCGAACCCGTTGAAGGTGGAGTAACAAGATACTATAAAATAACCGCAGTCAACGAGGGACAATTAAACATGTTAGAGAAAGTCTTTGCTTATATGCAATCTTTAGGAGCTGTAGGTTCTAGTAGACAATTAACCATCTATTGTGATGGTGATGGTGCTGTAAGATTAAAATTCTATAAGCATAACGAAGATGAATTCGTATTCCAAAAACTAGATTATAAAGAGGCTATGGGTGCGGATAGTGGTTATGGTAATTATCAAGTTAATGATAATGATGGAGTGGGAAAAGAAACCTACTTCGACTTAGGATAATATTAGAGGTTTTTATGGTTCATAAGGTACAGTTTGAAGCAAATGTCCCACCAATCGTTGATTTAATATCATCAATCATTATAAGAGGTGATGATGCTAAAATCATCCTTGATAATGGTTCTATAATTGAAGTAAAATCTCATCAAAGAATCAGATTATTAAATAATGATTACCTTGAAATCTTCGAAGACAATAATGGTGATAAATTAATCCTTGGAAGAATAAAATTAACTAAAATCATAGGAGCAATATCATGAATACTATTGAATTTGATGATGAGCATTTTGTGGTGAGTAAAGAGAAAGATTACGGGGACCCTGTAGGTGAATTCCGTGTAATCCGTTACGATACTGGTTACTATGCTTTACAGAAAAAGATTATAGGATTATCTGATTCTAGTGATTTGGACTGGGAGACTATAGTTATAGCACCACAATTAGACACCCCATTAGATAATGAGTATGATTGGAAATTCAGTCAAGGTAATTTAACAATGAATATGTTACTCCAACATTTAGACAACTCAAGTAAATTACATAATAATGAGTTAATGGAGTTGCATTTGAATTTGAATACTAATCTGGATGAAGATGTTAGTGAAGAGATTATTGAGATTATTAAATCACATGATGGTAAACGTGTAGCTGATAAGATAATTGAATCAGTAATGTTGCAGGATTCCTATTTCAAGGAACATCTTGATAAAAGTTACCGTAGGAATACTATTATCAGCAGTATATTACTAGTTATCTGTTTAACCTGTTTCAGTTTAACAATTCTATCCATTTTTGGTGTATTATGAGTAGAGATATTACATTTCATATTGTTTCTAATTCCGATGCAAACTTGGATTTAATATATCCTGAATTTAAAGAGGATTTCCTAAATCCGAAGATACATGTTCCTGAATTGAAAAAGAAATATGATTTAAGTGTCGCCCGATATAATCATTTAAGAAACAGAGTCCTAGATGAAACTGGTTTAAAAGAAAAACCAACATTGAAAGGTGGCCGTAATTATACAATCACTGCAAGCCGTTATATCATAAAACATAAACATGGTAAATGTACAATTTATAAGACTGTTGATAAATATAAGAAAAGTTTCGGAACATATCCTGATTTTGAAACTGCTCAGCATGTACGTGATAAGCTGGTGGAATGTGATTGGGATGAGAAAGTAGCATCTGAGTTAAAGAGGAAATATTCAAAATAAATTTTTAATCCAATTACTTTTTTTTGGAGGATAATAAATGAAATCTTGTAATTCATGTAGATTCGGATCAAGTAAAAAATCCATTTTCGTAATCTGCAAATATTTTAACAAAGTTGTAGATACCAGGAAATATTCTGGTTGCAGCAGTTATAAAAGTAGAGAAATTAGGAGGAAGAATAAACAATGTTTAAATTAGTTTTAAGTGATATAAAAATGTTTAAAAACGCTTTTGATGCAATAAGTAGTATTGTTGATGAGGTTGTTTGTGTAATTGATAGTGAAGGATTTCGTGTTACAGCGATGGACCGCTCACACATATGCTTCGCAGGTCTTGATTTGAAACCAACTGTATTTGATGAGTTTGAATGCACTGTACCGGATAAAATCACTATTGATACTGATGAATTCATGAAAATATTGAAAAGGTCTAAAAGTAATGATATTTTAACATTATCTAGTGATGAGGGTAATGTTATTATTAAGTTCACTGGTGATGTTGACCGTGAATTCAAAATCCGTTTAATAGATATGGAATATGAAAGCCCACAACCACCTGCATTAAATCCACCTGTAAGTGTTGAGGTTCCAAGTGAATTGGTTAATGAATGTTTAAAAGACATGGCGTTATTCAGTGAAAAAGTATACTTCATGGTTGATGGGGATTACTTTAAAGCAATTGCCGATGGTGAATTCGGTGATGCGGAAGTGAAATATATTCATGATGGGGATGTAAATGAATCTGTTAAAGCTTGTTATAATGTGCCTAAGTTACAGGAAATGTTCAAGGCCAGTAAATTCAGTGACATTGTAGAAGTTGCTTTAGGTACTGACATGCCATTAACATTAAAATTCAAACTAGTCTCCGATGATGGAGAAATGAGTTTCTTACTAGCACCAAGATTAGAAGAGACTGAATAAGAGGGTTTTAATGTCAAATAATGATATTATTCAGTTAAAGTATAATTATGACTCTGAAGTGGACTCATTAACCTTAAGAGTTAACGAAGATTATAATTATGAGGCTTCACTAGAAGTTAATCCTAACCTAATAATAGATGTTAGTACTGATAAAAAAGTCATGGCCTTTGAAATATTAGATGCTAAACATTACTTTGAAATCGACGGTAAATATTTAGATAAAGCTGATTTCATTATTACTGTTACAGTTAATGAGGATGTTATTAAATCAGAGTTCATATTAATCACAATGGATAATCAGACTCGTAAAGCATATCGTGTTTCCAGTAAAGCAATTAATGAAGAATATGTTGAAAATGGATTATTTAAGTATGCGACTATAGGAGTATAAGGGATTATGAGTAATGATTTTGAAAGGGAAATGTTTGAATGGAAACAAGCACGTTCCGAGGAGAAAAGATTACTGGAGCATATGTGTGTTGATTTAGAGTTAGTTAATACACAGAATCACTTAGTTGATTGGGCGCAGGAGTATATATTAATCTTAAATAAACTTGATGAAGCCCGTAAATATTTGAATACTCTGGAGTTACAGAAAACTGTAGCTGAAAGATATTTAATGAGTTCCTTTAAAATAAATGAGGTTATTAATGATGAGAAAGATAAAAATCAAGAAAACCAACAATCCTGATTACGGATACACTAATCAAGAAGAATTATACGCTGAAACAACACAACATCAACAGGATGTCTGTCGAGTGATGTATGAATTAGCTAAAATCCTTATGAAAAGAGGTGAAATCCATGACTGGACCAAAAAGAAATACTTCCAAGACTTCGCTAACGATACATTAGAAAGATTAGATACTCCTGATTTTAAAAGCCGTGAATGGTACAAGACACATACCACTTTAGAGAGACATCATATTAATGCTAATGTACAGGATGATGTTGATTTAATTGATTGTTTGGAAATGATTGTTGATTGTGTATGTGCTGGTAAATCCCGTAGCGGTGAAGTAAACCCCTCATTCCTCATACTCAAAGAAGGAGTATTAGAAAAAGCTTACTGGAATACTGTAAATAAAATATCAAATAATGTGATACTGGAGGATTAAACATAATGCATTTGAGACATTTATGTGAAAAGTATATTGTTATAGATGATAAAGTTAAAGAATTATCCGAAAAACTGGATAAGGAAACTAATTATCGAGAAAAACAGAAATTAACAGCGGATTATCTAAAAGCATATATGGAAAGGGAAGATTTTAAATCCGGTATGCGAAGACAATTAGTCAAAGAGCTCGTAGATGGAATAGGTGATTGAGTATGTCTCATCCATTTGAAGAGAAATTTAAAGACAGATCTTCTAAAGAAAAATTAAGATTATATCATTTATATAATGGTTTCGTAACATATTTAAATCAAACCTTAACAAAGGAAATGGAGAAATATCTCTACGATAACTGTAAAAAAGAAGATAATCATTGTTTCATCATTGAATTTAAAGATGGTGGCAAGTATTTGCTCGTTGAGGATTACTTTAAACCAGGTGGTGAAAGGATATCTGATGAGTTAATATTCCGATTCGCCGAGGAATACGGTCTTAGAGTTGAATCAGTAACTCATGAAGTCAATGAACATTTCGATGATTTTAGTTTAGAGCATTATACCTCTGAAACTAATAGTTACTGCATATGTTACGAGTTAAAGAGAAAATAAAGATTTCTATTAATTGAATAGAAAATTCAGGTATAGGGAACTTTTCAAAGATGTTCTATGTTTTTGAATAGATTTCTATACTGTTTAATAGAAAATCCTTGTGGAAGAACTTTTCAAAGAATTTTCTACATGGCAATATTAATTGAATAGAAAAAACCCAAAGAAAAAAGCCGAGATGAATTATCTATGAGTCAAATAGAACAATTTTTAAAGGAATATGAGAGTAAAACCCCTTATGATTTATATCATTCGGAGATACGGATAATCGGAGAAGATTATGATGTTGAATTGAATGGTATACATATTAATCGTGCCTGGAAAGGTAATGGTGAAACATTAATCTTAGAAACAATGAATCATCGCAAATTACGATTACAGATTACCAAGGACACGCAATTCTTAATAAATGGGGAATCTTTATATGACTAAGAATTATTATTATGACCGTATCTGGAAAAGGTATCGTGTAACTAAAACTGTTAAAGGTAGAAAAATGAGTTACGGCACATATGCCACTGAAGAAGAAGCCCAACTTGTTGTCGAGGAATTGAAAAAAGTTGATTGGGACCGCAACCAACTACCAAACATCCGAGACAAACTAGGTATAAAATCAGTACGTAAACTATGATTCCTATAGATAAATTATTAAAAGATTTGAAAAATCAACCTTTAGAAGATGTCCTAGAAAAATATGACATTTCCCTATCAGATTTATTCAGAATCCAACGAAACAGAAAATATCATACTGGGGAATACAAGTATATTACACGGACTAAAAGTAAAGCATATTCCATAAATAAAACTAGAAATGGTAAAACCTGTTATTTCGGCACTTATAAGGATAAAAAAGAAGCTGAATCTATTGTTGAGGAGTTAAAAAAATGTGACTGGGATATTAACCAATTACCCAGTATATTAGAAAGGTTGAATATTCAATCAAAATCTGAAAGAGAGTATTGACTATGACATTTAAATGCCGATGTTTAATTTACCTAAATCAAAAATGTACTGGTTTAGATTTAATGGATTGCAGGATGAACCTAATACATAGCATATATCCTAAAGGATTGCACAGGGAATGGTACCGTGTGGATGATCTAGATTTATGGTTCGAGTCTGATTTAGAAGAAGGCTGCACTTTAATAAAACACCGCACAGCCGATAGTAAATATCATTTCAAACCAAGGAGGCGGTTGGATGGATGATGATAAATTCCAGATGAAAGTCAATGATGATTATATTAGTATTATTGATGTTGAAACTGGTCGGCAATTAGATTTGAATAATAAATGGCATGTTAAACAATTAATCAAATTACTAAATGATTGGCGAAACATTATAAAAAATAAATGGGGGTTCAAATGATGGATGATGATGTAATTAATGTTAGAGAATTACTGCAATATTGTATAGATACTGATGATGATTGTGAGGTCTACGTATATATTAATGATGTGAAAGTAGGTTTTGGAGTTGAAAGTTTAGATTATGATTTCGATGGCAGTCTAAAAATACACATCAAAGACAAAAGTATTCAAATAAATGAGGATGAATTATGAATTTAATACCTTTTAAAGACATGGTTAAATACTATGCGAAAATAACAAGTGCAATTTATAATGAAATTGAGGAAGTATTCCCCACAAAACACGAAGGATTCTGTAAAACAGTGTATAGTGAAGAATATAAAAATGCTTACGGTTGGTTGCAAAGAGCCGATTGGAGACTAGCAGAAACTGAAGCCATGAGTAATTATTATGCTGAACCAGAATTCAAATACTATGGCCTAGAAAACCTAAGCAACGTACATCATAGAATAGAAGGATACCTAAAAAATACGGAATTCAAGTTCACGGAATCAGTAACAGATTATCATAAATATGATGATATCATAGCCGAACGTATGGATATGGTGCATGATCCTAATTTCCACAAATACTTTAATTATTATTCACGATTACATGATTTTGAACAATTCCATGGGAGTATAGGTTTGGATAAACACTGGTTAATCAGTGATTTAGAATCATTTGAAAGACAAATACAGGAATCCAGTTTCATAACCAATAAAGAAGAATTAAACAAGAAATTATCCGAGTTAAAACAAAGTATGGAAGATTTAGAAATCAAATATGAAATCATCAAACCATAAAAAAAGGAAGTGTTAATGATGTTATGTGAATATAAAGGTAAACGATTCAGAGTAAATGAAAGGACATGGGACTATTTCCAAAGAGATTATCCTGAAAAAGCAGCATGTATAAAACGAATAAAAGAATCCGAAGAATACTACAGCTATGACAAATTAAATCAGATAGTCGAACCCTCTGAAAACATGATACTTGAATGCATTAAAAAGAATTATGATTATGTAACTGACAAATACGACGACGCAACAATGAATTGTAAAGGCTCTGATATTGATAAATACTTCGGAGCTAAAGAAATGGTTCGCAAACTAGGAATCGAACTAGTCAATTATGACCCTGAAAACAATTACTATAGGAAACTGAATGGGGATGAACCAATAATACCATTTTAAAGGAGGCTAGGAATTTTATGATAAATATGCATGTAGAATATAATGGGGATACTGAAGAGTTAAAAGAAAAAATAAGAGAAGCTCTCAATAAAGCTAATGAAGAATTAACTGATATTAAAATCACCAGTGTGGATTTTGAACCAACAGATAATCCATATATTCAAGAGTTAAAAATCCCGGATGAAGCATATGATGAAAACGGGGATTTAAAAGAAAATTACCGTAAAGCCTATAAAACAGTAATCGAAGATTACCGAGAAGCCCATCATGGGGAAATAGATGATGATGCACCTAAACCTATGGAAATTGCAGATGCAACAACAATGGATTTAAAATATATTATCAACAATCTAATCGAAAATACAGGGATAATAAATAGTGTCCGTTTAAGATTCAAAAAAAGTCAAACTGCCACTATACTAAAAACATTAGCCCAGTACGAGACAATGCTGGATAATCGTTTCTTAACATGGTCCATTAAATCCTATTATGACGAGGAGGGTTTAGAATTAAACTTCACAAGGGACTAGATGATTATGGATAAATACACTACCTTTGAAAGATTAGCAGCAAATAAATGGTGGGTGCATTGTAACGGTGAACCATTAACCACCTACCAAGTAACACATTTATTAAATGAGTTAACCGAGGAAAATGCCCAACTAAAAGAGTTAATAAATATGATTTGCGAAGCCGACTCCTATACTAAAAGAGACAGTGTTAAAGAAATACTCCGAGACACAATAAAAAGTATAGATGCAGCTGCTGAGTATAGTTGCGATGCATGGAATGATTACTGTAAACTATCCAAATTTTTCGAAAAACAATACAATGAAGAAACATGGGATAATTATGACTGAAAATAATAAAATGAAAGATACTCGAAGATTCAGATTAACCGACAATTACAAAGGCAACGATACATTACCCATTATAGATAAGCATCATGATGATAATGAGTTGTGGATTACTGAATTAGTATACCTCCTCAACAAATTAAACGATGATAATAAGGATTATGCACGTTTAATTAAAAAACTGGACAAAGAAGTATGGGATAATCACCTAGAAGTACAAGGAGTATTATTCAAACATGCCCATGAATATGAGCGCAATAGTAAGGAATTTAATTTAATCAAAGATATTGCTAAAGAATTACACTGCACAATAAGTTTAATGGAGGCCATAGATGACTACTCATAAAAGATTCCAAATAGAAACAGGTCAAACAGAAAAAGGTGACACACCAATGATATATGACTGGGAAGGCCTAGATGACTATTATTTCATGAATGATTGCAGAGATTTTAAAGGCTTATGTAAATTATTAAATGAATTACATGAAGAGAATCAAGAGTTAAAAAAACAGAATAAGGAATTACATGATAAAATCTTACGCTGCCAAGGGAAATTAAAACGAGAAGAAACTGAAAACAAGGACTATAGAATTATCCTGCAAGAATTAGGATTATTACGTTCTGATGAGGAAGTATTAAAAATAAGAGAAGCATTATCTGAGAAATTGTTTAAACCTTTATTTGAAAATGAAGGCATTGATGTTGATATAGATATAACCAATGGATTCGAGATAACACCAAAAAATGAGGAGGAATAATAGTTATGAGGTTAGGAGAATTCCGCACACTAACACGAGAAATGGATAATAAACTAATAATCAGATTATCCTGCTATGACCAGGAAAAAGGAGTAACCACTCATAACCTAGAATGGGATATGAGTAATGATAATGAAATCTATTTAAGAATAGTGGATGATTCTGAACATGAACCCTTATTTAAAACTACTAAGGAATTCATTGGATATTTAAGGAAAATTCATAATACTGAAGATGTTGAAGAAAAAGAGGAGTTAATTAAGAAACTAATGGATTATTATAAAGAGATTGATTATTGTCCCATTGCCATTACTAATAAAGTAGAATTGGAATTAATAAAAGATTTTGCTAAGGAGTTAACTAAATGATTAAAAACCTATTAGAAGAGATAACACAGAACTTCAATGATTGGGATACAAGGTATAATGATTTACTCCAAGAAATGAATAATAAGGATGATTTAAAATTATATGCTGAAACATTATATCCCATATTCAAAGAAGTACCTATCTGTGATATAGGAGTATGTTTAAGTGAAGATGATCCGTTTACACATGGCCTAGCATATGTGGATAATAATCTCATATTATGTATTGAATTCCGATATCGTGACCGTTGGACTGTGATTGAATGGTTTAAAAAATCAAAATATGAAAAATATGAGATTTACGAGTTAAACCCTGGAACCTACGGGGTATATATTAAAGTGAAAGACTTACTAAAAGAAGAAATCCCGAAACCCCAGTGTAGTTGTTGCAAAGAAATCTATTATCAGGAAGACCCCGGTGTATTCCTTTGCAAATTAACTGGTGAAGAAGTATTTGTTAATCATAAAACCTGTGATGACTTTGAAGAAAGCTACTGGCAAAAAGGTGAATCTTGGAGGATAAAAGACATGACAGATAAACCATTTAAAATTGGAAGAGAATCCATCATAGAAGGCACACATTTTGAAATCTTATATAATGGTGAATGTATTATTAATGTTTTTGATAATGATGATGTGGATGAGTTTCTTGAGTTATTGAATCAGATATCTGAAGAGAATAAGGAGTTGGAACAATTCCGGAATATTGCAAGGGATTATAATATTCCTTTCGATAACTTATGTGATGCATTTGAAGAAGATTTAAATCAAGATACTGTAACTGATTTAGAAACGAAAATCCTAAAATTAAAAGAAGAAAATAAACAATTAAAAGAAGAGAACAAACGATTAAAAGAAAGATATCCTATTAAAAATCTATACAAGGTGTTTTAAAATGACTGGTCCATACAAGATAAAAGAATTATATAAAATCCTCGGAGCATTAATCGATGATGGATACGGTAACCGAGAATTCCAATTATATTATGACAATGAAACCACTCACACTAGTATCCCTAAAGGTTCAAGGATACTAGTGTTAAGTAAAGCAATAAGATTCACAGACAGGGATGATGGGACTTGCCATATTGATGATTTAGAGGAGATCTTAGAATGAGTGAATGGGAATCTTGTTTTGATTGTAAATATTCTGGAAGTGCTAATAATATGCAAAATTGTGCTTGGAAAAGTGGACTAGCAAGTGCCTATACTAAATGTGAGCATTATGAAAAAGATTGGAGTAAAGCAATATTACCCTACCTCTTTATAGGTGGTTTTTTAGCCGTGATTATTAGATTAATTATAATGGGTATCTGAGGGATTTAAATATGACTGAAGAGAAAAAGTGTTGCATTTGCCATTATTATGAAATCAGACAAGATTATTACTACACATGGGGGCATTGCAAACTACATAATATTAACACTTCAGATGAACCTTTAGAAGTATGTGATGATTATACTAAAAGTAGATGGGCTGGATTTAAAAAAGTTATATCAATATTAAATAAATTATGGTGATAAAGAATGACTGAAAGATACACTAAAGCAGGAAGATGGATAAGAGATGAATATGTTAACGCATTATTAAATATTGATTTTGAAGAAGATAATGACCGAGATTTATGCCTAAAATTATTAAACCAAATCGAGAATGAGAAAATGGATAATGGAAGATTAGCGGATAAATTTTTCAATGAAGCTAATGATTTAAAAGCCATTCTAAAAGAAATCCTATTCAAAATCGAAAGAAACGAAGATTACTGTGAAATAACCGTTGCAGTACCTAGGGAGAAATATGATTATCTAAGTGAGGTGATGCGAAAGTATGAGTAAGAGTAGATTTTCAATAGGTAATGTTTTAACTAAATGCAGTGGAATTAGAAAAAATGGGAAGTTATTAACTTTTGAAGAAGTTGTCCAAGAATTAAATAAATTATCCAGCACTAATGATGCAGTGGAAAAAGACCATAAACGGTTAAGTAATCAGTTAAAAGCAGCTTACGGTAAAATCAATGAATTAACTAAAGAAAATGAGGTGTTAAAAAAAGAATTATATTATCATTACAGGGATGAAAACTATGATATCCCTAGGTATAAGGTTATTGATTCATTAACAATTCATGATACTTTTGCAAATAAATATCATACATTAATAGGTCCAGAAATTGCAGAAGAGTTTTGCGGATTATTAAATAATTACTTCAATGAGAATAATCAATTAAAACAAAGTATAAAAAAGATGAGAGGAGGGAAATAATAGAATGAGTGAAAGATTTAGAATAGTATTCTTAACCAATCCAATTATGAGTTGTGCTTGTAGTATAGAAGACACTGAACAACCTATTATCACATATTACAATGATTTAACCTATAATATGGGTAGTGCAAAGCAAATATGTGAATTATTAAACCAATTAAACAATGAAAATGGGGAGTTAAAGGAAGAATTAACTTGTTATAAATCAGCTAATGATAATTTACAAAAAGAATTGATTAAGAAAGTAGAAGAAAAATCAAAGTTAAAAATAGAGAATAAACAATTAAAGAATGAGATTAAAGAGTTAAACGAATTATTAAACTTAAAGATTTCTGAAAGAACATTCGCTTTAGAACAGGAGTTGAAAGAATGAGTATTCTTGAAAGATTAAAAAAATTATATAAACATAACTGTTGTAATTGTATTCATTTAGATATAATGCCTGATGAACCGTATTCTACAAGATTTGATTGTTTCTGCCCAGACTTTGATTGGGCAATGGATGATGATAACCGGATGGGAGACCCAGAATATTATTGGAGCCCAGAAGAAGAAAATGATTGTAAACATTTCCAGAATAAAAACTAGGGGGATTTGATAAAAATGGATGATATAATATTTACTGATTGTGAATTTCGTTACCTAGAAGATAATACATTACATTGTAAAAATAAAGATGGACTATTAGAATATTCAGATAATAAATGTGATAACTGCGTGGAGAATATTCATCTTAATTGTGATAACTACAATCCTCGAAAGGACATGTGTTTAAAATTCTTTAAGGATAATATAAGTGAATTAACTGAATGTCAAGAAAAAACAGTATTCAACGATAAAGATTTAAGTCGGAAATGGTCGAATTAGAATGGATTTTAAAGAATTACAGGGATATCAGAAAGAATTAAAAACCCACAGGTACACTTTGAAAAGAAGTATACGTGAATGGTTACATGAAAATGATTATAACTCTACTCATGTTAAAGTTGATAATGATAAAATCCGAGTAAAAACTTATGGTAAACCATTACGAGGAATAGACTTATCCAAAATACAATATGAGTTTAATATGCATGTGACCTTAATCTTAGAAACAAAAACTAAGAATATAAATGAGGATATTTCATTATATGGTGTTAAAGGAGACATTTTCCATATATGGGAATACTGGTTCAGATAAAATATGTTGAGAGTAAAACAGAATCCGGATAACCCATGGAGCATCCACCGAGAAGGTCACAAAGAAATAAGAATAGGAGACTAAGATATTATGGAATGCATATGCTGGAGTCCAGATAACCTGGAAAAAATGAGTGAATACTATTGTATGAATTGCACACCCAGTAAAAAATTTGAAAGTTTAAGAATCAACCCATATGGTAAATATGATTTCGAGATGAAATGGGAACGAAGTCGCAGAGGACATAAATATTACAGACAAAGAATGCATAAAGGAAAATGGATACATAGCATGAAGAAATAAAAGCTTATATGGAAGAAAAAAGAAGAAAAAGAGAGGAAGAAAAAAGATTATGAACAGGAGACATCCTTTAGAATATGATGAACCCACAAGGATAATGGAAATAATCCATGCAGACCCTGAATTATATAAAAGGTGGAAATGGTTTGATAATATCATAAAAGAACGATTAAAAAAAGATAGCAAACCCAGAATATTAATTAAGACATACTCACCAATAACAGACGCATATGATTTCAGGGAATATCCAACACGAACATCATTTTTAAAGAAAAAGGAGGAAAATAAGATGATTGATGAAGAATTTGTCCTAGTAGATATAATCAACATGATCTATACGAAATATGGTTTCCATGCAGTACTCAATGAAGTTGAATCAAGACTAACCTATGGTAAACTTCGTAAACAAGATGATGGATTATATGAAATCACAACCGGTGGATGGTCCGAGGATGAACAATTAGTAGATGCACTAATAAATCCCGCCTCAAAATTCCACTACCATTACATAGGATACTTAACTGGTGGAGCATTCTACTTCGATAAAGACAAAACCATAGAATCCCATAGAAGAATCAGGATAATAAAAGAAAAAGGAGAGGTGGATGTATGAGTGAAGTAATAGTTAATTCAATCCTAGCATTCATAGTAAGTATGATGGTAAGCTTACCCATTGCATTAATGACAGTAAGGAGATAAAAGATTATGGGGACTAAAAGCAGTGTAGACCGTAAAAGGTCAAAGTATGGGGAGAAATTTAGTTTAAGATTCCACAAACCCGAACGAGTATACAACTTAACCTGTAATGACTGCCATCCAATGCTACTAGCAAAATTCACAGAAGTCGACGGAGACCTAGCAATACACTGCTGGGAAACATTCGAAAAACTATACCAAGAAAACAAACAATTAAAAACAGATAAAGAAAACGCATATAAAGCAGGATACCTCACAGCATTACAAGACATACAAGAGAGGGAGAATAATGAAAGAATGGAACGATAAATACTGGAAAATACAAGTATACAATGACACATATCATCTACGATCACCGAATACAACATTCGTATTCAACCGAGAAGACTTCCTAGAATTATACAGGAACATAAGCGCAGTCGCCGAAGAAATATTCTCGAAAGACACATACTACATCCACGACGACCAAGTATACAACCGAGAAACAGGGGAACAATTCATAGGAGCAATCGGTGACTGTGAAGAAATGAACCGATTACACACTGAAAACCTTAAACTACAAGCAAAAATCACTGAACTAGAAAAAAAAGAGTACGAAAAAGATGACTAAAGAAAGATACACTCGCAGTGGAGAATACTATATACAAGACAATACCCTACACAAAAAAATAAGTAACACTGATACAATCCACATACTCAACAGGCAAGAACAAATAATAAGGGATAAATCAGATACAATAACTACACTATTAAACCTACAAGGAGTATATGAGAAACGTATTAAAGAATTAGAAGAGGATGTAGAATACTATAAGAAGACCTTTAAAAAATTAATAGGATAAGTAGAACTGTTTTTAAACAAAGACAAGGCCTTTGAGTAAAGGATTAAAGGGAGCATATAACTTAAAATAACAAAAAGTAAGGAAAAAAAAGAGGTAAAACCAGGAACAAAAAAGACACTAAAAACACCAAAAAACCACACAGAAACATACACTAACAAACAGTAAAATAGAAAAAATCAAACAAAAAAAGACAATACAGTCTTAAAAACAAATAAAAGAGGAGGAGATAAATTGACTGGTGATAATAATGAGTAATATTATGAGTAAAAAAGATAGGAATAAATTAATCAATTTAATCAACAAAACTAAACTAAATAGTGAAAATCAAATATGGGATTTAGCAATCGAATTGGAAAAGGTGAGTATAAGTCTGCGTGCAGAAATTCTCCGCCGACACGAATTCGATGACACATAAAAAAAGGGATAATATGAAAAGGAGTGTTTGGTTATAATGGATGAAGATACGCTTAAAGAACTGGATAGAGAGTTGTGGCAGAGGGATATAAATAGTGCTGAGGAGACTATCTGCATGGGAGTTATTTTTATAGTTATGATTCTAATCGCAGGTTATGGTGTGTTAACTTACCATGAGCCTGTACCGGTTAATATGACTGGTCATGTTCTGGATAAGAAGATTGTTTGGGATGATCATTCAGTTGTGCATGAGAATCGTTATTTTATTTTTACTGAGGATTATTGTTTTGATGTGGATTTGCACACTTATAATCTTTTAGATAAGGGGGATGTTGTGAATTTAACTGATTATCATGGTGTTACGTTGAATATTGGTAATCATAGGTTTATGGCTGAATAAATAGTGGGAGTATATAATATGTTGTTTAATTTGGTTTTGGATTTTGTTTTAGGTTTCATTATTGGTGTGTTATCTTATTTATTGTACCGTGAGCGGAATACGGGGCATGTTTCTTATGATGATTATAAGGAAATGTTTGGTTGGACTTACTCTTGTTCGAGTTCTAGGTTTAAAGGTTTCCTTAAGCTTATTAATGAGTTTAATGGGGATGATGTTCGTTATTTGATTGTTACTGATTTGCCTCCTGTTGAAGAGGTGGTGGATCGTAGGGCAGTGTATATTCAGTTAGATTTCATATATGATAATTTATGTGATTATACGATGTATACTTGTGTTTCTGGCGAATGGATGCAAGTTGATACAACAGATATGGCTATTGATGAGTTTTTAGGGAGAGCATAATATGAATAATGATTATAATGAAGTGGAAAAACAGTTACGATGCCGATTCCGTAAAGCTTTACGTGATTATAAAACCGGTGATGTAGTGGATATTTTAATGGATATTATACGAGAGGATTATATTTTATTAGCTCGTGTTCCTTTATCTTGCCGTGATTGTGTGAATTATCATTACCGTAGCGGTTACCCATCTGATTGGTGTGTTCACAGACAGAAATATATCCAGGATTGCAGGTGTGCTTATAATTGTAAGCATTTCCTTAGTGGTGAGGAGGAAGCTCGCAAAAGCATTGCACGTTTACACGCTGATTTGACTGGTGAGTGGATTATATGATTCTAGTTAAAATTATTGCATTCTTAATTGCTATTTTTATAGGAGTGTTATTTTTGGAATTTGTGATGTGGGTGATTAGTTTATGGTAACTCCAGGTAAGAAACCAAATGTAAGGAATAATAAGAAGCAATTTAAAGATATTCAGGATTATTTAAAACATGTAAAAGGCTCCGGTTATGGTTATTATTATGATGATAAGTATAATAATCCTATGGATAAATTGAAACGGAATAGTGGTTTGAATTGTAAATATTATGATGATGAGGAAGAAGCATTGAATCATTTGAAAGGTGCTTTTGTACGTGAACATATAATGCGAAAAGCTACACCAGAAGAATTAGCTTGGATAAACGAGCAGGAACCCGTAACTGACCCTGAAGTATTGGAAGAATTAAGACCTGCTTTAGAATGGTTACGCAAATACGCAGGATTCGGAGAAGATATTGAATGAAACATTGTAAACTATGCTTATACTGGACTGGGCAAGTGTATTGTGAAAAATCACGTTACATTGTAGATCCAAGGTATGCGGAGAATTGCAAGGACTATGTTGAATTAGCTGATGAAATAGTTAAAGCAGCTAAAAGAGGAGGATATCGATGACTAAAAGATATACTATTAAATTCCAGGAATCATATAACTCCGAGGGACCTGATTTAATACAGATTTATGATGAGGAGGATATGACTTACACAGGTTTCTTTGGCTCTGAAGATAAAATATTAGCTGAAGAAATATGTAAATTACTTAATAGCTTAGATTATGAGTTAAAGCAAGCTAATAAAGAAATACTTAGTTTGAATAAGTATTTGCCTGTAGATAAGCATTCTTTGATGAAGGAGAATATTAAATTAAAGAATATGCTCCGTTATCAGGAAGGAATTTATAACCTGGAGAAACGGTATTTTGCTGAATGTTTATTATCTGTGATTGAGGAATATCCGGAAAGTCAAGGGTTATTGGTGTTTAAAGATTTAATGGGTTGGTGACATATATTGTTTGATAAGTTATTAGCTATTATGAGATTAAGGAAGATTTGCAGGGAGTATCGTATACCATTTGAGGACCTACCAGATGTATTGTTGGAATACATTTACAGTGATAATGAGGGCTGGTCTGATTAACCTATTCTTTTTAATAGAGTTCTATTGGAGGGGATAGAAAATTCTTTAGTAGGTTCTTTTTCAAAGATTTTCTATTGTTTTTAATAGAGTTCTATTGGATTGTGTAGAATATCTGTAGTGGTGGAGTTTTGGGATTTTCAGGGATGTTTTTTTCTTTGATTATTCTAGAGTTTTGCTTTAATATTTTTAGTATTTATTTTTTTTATTCTATTTTTCTTTAGTGTTTTTTCAAGTATTTTATAGGGTTTGTTTTCTTTTAGTTTTGTTTTTTGTGTTAGTGTAGATGTCTTTAGTGTTTTTATTGTTTTTTTGGTTAGTTTACTTATTTTTGTATTGTATATTATTTGGTTACTGGTTTGGGTTTTTTGATTGAATGTTTTTCAACTTTAGATTTTGTTTTTTGAACGTTAAATTTTAAACGTCGGTGTTTTTGTTTTTGGGTGTGAACAGTTGAGTATTGTTTTGTTGTTTTTGTTGTACATTTCTTTTTTTTGGGGTTAGTTTAGAGTTAGTACCAAAACATTTATATACTATGAAAACTAATAGTTACTTGTAGGAGTAAACCATTTTACTCCCCAAAAAAATATTTACCCAAAGAAAAAAACCCAAAGAAAAAACATGAGATGATTAATATGGTATACTACGACCAAATACTCCCAATAGAACAAGACCCAAAACACATAGAAAACATTGAAAAAAACTACATCGGCATAGGTGGAACATGCACCATCAAAACACAAGATGGCCAAGCAGATCTAACCGACGCAGTAATCAACATGGTAACACAAACCATAACCGGCATAAACCCAAAAGAATACGAACTAGAATACCACCCACTATACATGGAAAACACCTTATTCAAATTCGAAGACATAACAGAACTAATCTTCGAAGGATTTTACATAAACGACAACAACCGCAACAGAGTAATCGAACTCGACAACTCCAAAGCATTCAAATTAACAAAAATCCCAAGAAGAAACTAAAAAAAATATTATTTTTATTCATTTTTTATTTTATTTGCCAAAAAAAAAGATTAAATGGAGTTTAAAAGAATGGTTTGCCCAGTATGCATAGTAGACAGTACCAATGAAATGATTCATTTCGAAGTTCGCAGCGAAAGTAGGCCTGATGAAATACACGACGTCTACTTTGATATAGATCATGGCTATTATTGTAGCTGTGAGAACTACCACTTCCGCAAAGTGGAATGCAAACACATGCGAGCAGTAAAAGAGTACATGAACCAGTTAAACCAATTAATGCAGATGGGCAAAACATTCCAGGAAATCAAAAACGAAAGAGAGGAGACGAAAATATTTTAAAGAAAATGGATTATGTACATGTCAACACCTTTTAGTGGAAACGACATGTGGTAATCAAAAAAAAGAAACAATATTTTGGAGGTATATTTTAAATGTTTAAATCAAAAGAAGAAATCAAAGTTATTAGAAAACAATACCCTGAAGGGACTGTAATCATCATCGACCATGTTGATGACATACACGCACCTAGCCCTGGAACCGAACTAACAGTCACACATGTTGATGACGCTGGTCAACTACAAGTTAAAGAGATTGGAATAGCTATTAATCCTGATGTTGACAGATTTCACAAAAAAGGAGAGTAACCATTTATGATTAATTGTGCTGAGTGTAATAAGAGAATCAACAGTAATTATGCAATAAAAATCAATGGTAAATTGCAAGATTACTGCAAATCCTGTTACGAACAATTATTCGGAGCCGATGAAAAAGACTCCTGCCATTACTGTAAAAACTTCACATATGCAAGAGGACGTTACCATTACTTGGAAAAACCATTCACATTACCTGGAGACATTACAGGATTATGGGGAATATGTGAAAAACATAACAGGACAGTAACAACCCATAGCCAAAAATGTGATGATTATGAGTACGCTTATACTGGCGAACCATACTGTACTAAAGAGCACATCATAAAAGACTGTGCATTAAACGATAACTGTAGGCGTGCAGATTTCAACTGTGATGAATGCCACACTAAAAAGTTCTGGGAAAACGATGTACTAGCTAATCGTGAAAGACATGTGGTCGGCCAACAATGGAGCGACGGACAAGTCGGAGTAGACAGTTTCACCAAAGGTGAAGGAGGTTATTATAATCGCAGATTCGACCTCCATTTTGAGGATGGTGAAGTTATGGAAGATATGGGATTATGGAGTCGTGGTCGAGCACCAAACGAACGTGTAATAAATTTAATCCGTCATGCAAAAATAGTGGGGAGGTGAAATTTAATGTTACTTGAGATTTGTGGCAATTGCCAAACTTATAAATATGATAAAGATCCCTCCAGGAAAGGAGGATGCAGTAAAACTAAAGGAACATTATCTCCTTTAGCTAGTGTATGTGATGATTACAAACCAAAAAAGGAGATAATTTAAATGTCTCGTACTACTGACCATTTTATAACTCTATTGGAGGCAACTGAAGAAATAAGTTGCCTCCATGATGCATTACAGTTAGAATTGGAATATGATAATAGTAAAGGCACATCAACAAAAATACAAGAATACTTCCGTGAATTAAAATACAATTACATCACCGAAGCTCTGAAAAAATATGACTTATTCGATAAGGTACATCATTATTACAATTATAGTATGCAAGGCCTAGTACAATTATTCTTCGATAACGAACCACAAGTATTAGATAAAATAAAAACTAATCAAAAATCTTTAGAAGAGGATTGGAAAATATCATTAGCTAACTGTATTGAAGAGAGAAGGGAAGCTATTGTAGTAACAATCAGCATACCTGAAAGCAACTTAAAAAACAAAAAATAATATAAGAGGACTTTGAGCATGAGGATAGTGTATTTCGACACAGAAACCACAGGGGTAAAACCCGGAAAAGACCATATCATAGAATTAGCATTACTAGTATATGATGATGGAGAATTAACCGAAGAATATGATGAGTTCATTCAAATAGATGAAAAATTACCATCCAAGATAGTTGAATTAACAGGTATTACTGATGAAATGTTAAAAGACGAGGGTGTGGCTGCTAAAGATGCTGCTGCTAAAATAATAACTGTCCTCAAAAAGGATAGTGTATGGGTAGCGCATAACACTCAATTCGATTTACTATTCATATACAACTTATTAAAAGAATACTTCGATGAAGAAGACATTCTGGACAAACTATCTAAAGTGAAATGGTTAGATACATTAACCATATTCAAGGACCGGGCCGGTTACCCGCACAGATTAGAGAATATGGTTGAACATTACAAATTAAAAGACGTCCGATTCCACCGTGCTATTGATGATGCATGTGCATTAAAAGAATGCCTCAAAGAATTGAAACTGGAGCGGAATGATATTAAAGAATATGTTAACTTATTCGGATACAATCCTAAATATGGTGTGACTGGTGAAAAATTCCAGTTCATCACCTATGCACGTCAACCATACTTCAACGGATTAAAAGCCTACCGTAACATTCTACCAAAAACAATCAAGGAGGAATAATATGGTTAATTTTAATATTATTGAAGGAAACCCTAATGACTGTTACGATGAGTATGTGGAGTGTTATAATAAAGGTTACACTATCAAGGAGATAATGGATAAACTAAACATTTCCAAATCCACACAAAACAGTTACTACAAATGGGCTAAACATGAAGGATTATTAAACCTGAAAAGAAGAGCAAGTCCAAGATACTATTACTACAGTAAATATTACCGTAGATGGATAGTGCAGAAAAAGAACAAAGACGTTTCAATAGTTAAAATCCTATGCAATACGGAAGAGGAAGCACAAATCATCGTGGAGCGAATGAAGAAACATAACTGGAGTAAAACCGAAGCTAAAAAAATACGTGACACTTTAAGATGAGGAGGAAGATTATGATTCTGCCACCACAATCAAGATTATTAGTATTTGAAGAAATGGAATACAAAGGGAATACTATTAGTCGCAATCCTAAACTATTATGCTTCGACATATACAAAGATTACGAGTATTACATACTATCTTTAGATGCTCATCCTACAGCTTATATTGCTGTACGTAAGGATGATAAAATGTATGGTTTAGGTTTAAGTGAATTAGATGAGACTCCAGTGTATTGTCATGGTGGTTTCACCTATGCCGATAAAATTTTAACAGGATCTAATTATAGGTGGGTGAATGAGTATGAGGACAAATGGGTTATCGGATGGGATTATGGCCACCACAGGGATTGGACAACATTACTCCCTGAAGATATTCAAAAAGAGTATGGTTTTAAGAAATGGACTACCGGTGAAATCATAAAAGAATGTCATGAGGTAATCGATTCAATAATAGAATATAATAAGAATGGAGGTTTAAAATGAGGAAGTTTTTAATAATAAGTTTAGCAGTAGCTATTCTATTCCTAATGATAGGAGTTGTTGCTGCGGATGATACAATTACAATCGAAGTAGGTTGTAAACATATAACTGGAGCTGAGGGATATAGTGATCCATTATTTTTAATTAGCACAGTTGAATGTCATGGTTATTATCGTGAAATAAGTGCTGATTATAGGGTAAGCCCTGAAGATTACTATAAAGTTCAGGTAGGCGATACTGTGACATTAAAAGTTAAAGATAACAAATTAGGTTTATGTGAAATCATAACATCTGAAAATAATAAGGGATGGTGGTAACTATGTGTGATGATTTCGAAAAAGAAATGGAAGAATACGAACGCAAACGTGAAGAAGAAAGACAAGCATTCCTACAAAAATGTCATGACAAAATCACCGACGGTGGCATAGTATATCAGGGATTAGCATTCATAATAGCTCACCGCTTCAAGATAACCGAAGCATATCATGGAAGTGGATTCCACGATGTAGTTTATAGGATATTAAACCATTATGTGGAGGAAGTGGATGAGGATTTCGAGACTTGGCTGCATAAGGATGATGGTCCATTTGTAAGACCAGCTAAAACGATGGTTAACATATTCCCAGAGTTTAAGAAAATATCTAATAAGCCTCGCAAAATCATGGAGATAGCTAATGAAATGTATGGTTTGGATTTACAGTATGATCATTGTGAATATCATGGTGATTATGTCTACAGTTACAGTTTTGATTTCAATAGCTTCACACCAATAAATGTTGATGAAGTGGTTAAGTTAAAAGAGGAGATAACTATTCTTAAAAGTTACGGTCATCCTACCGATGAGTTAGAGGCTAAACTCCAAGGGTATGGTTTTACACCTGAACAATTAGAGAGGCTATAGGTATGGATACTTATTTTAATACTAACAGTAACTGTATAAGTTGTGGTCGTTGCGTAAAAGCCTGTAAAGAGAGGGGTAGGGATTTCTTGTATGGTCATAGGGATGATTGTCCTCATGAGAAATATGAGTATGTTCCTTGTCATCATTGTACGGGGAGGTTTAGTAGGCCTGCTCCTTGTCAGGAAGTGTGTCATTACGATGCGATTAAGATTGAAAGATGGTGAAAGCTATTTTCTGCTGCTGAATACGTTTCTATTATGGTTTAATAGAAAATCTTTAGCATTAATCTTTAGGGGGATTTTCTATTGCCTCTGTTTATGTTGAATAGGAAATTTATGATGAGGAACTTTTCAAAGATTTTCTATGATGGTTAATACATTTCTATATGATTTAATAGAATATTTCTTTTTTATACTCTTTTTTTAATATTTTATACATTACATTTAAATATTATTACTATTATATATTAAATTATAGTTTAAAAAAAAATATATAAAAACTATAATAAATTTTTTTTACCCAAAGAAAAAAAAACAAATTTGAGATGATAAAAGATGAGCATATTCAATCGAAAAACAAAAGAGGAGACACCCTCTGAAACTGAAACCCACATACTAGAACAATTAAAAGAACAACAAGAATTCAACCAACTACTAATGAAAACAATCACCGACCAAAACCATGAAATAAAACAATTAAAACAAGACAACCAAGACATACTAAAACATCTAAACAATGAATTCGAAATAATCGCCAATGATATAACTAAAGTTAAGCAAAGCTTATTCACTGAACTTAGCAAAGAATCTAATAATATTACAAGGCGAGTGAAAATCGAATCCACCAAAGTATCAGATTTAATTAAAACCATGGATACAGTAACTTTAACTGATGCTGAAATCCGCAAAGCCGCACGCATAGGATACAATTACCTAGTCAAAGAACACGGCCTCAAAAAAAGTGAAGATGAACCATATAAATCTCCATTTAAAGATTCACCTATAAAAGCAGTGCTAGTGGATGATACTCCAGAAAACTTACCTAGAGTAAAACCAGGTAAACATTTAATGAACATACCTTCATCCCAAAGGAAAAAATACAGTTTAACACTCTTACCAGATGGAAGATTCAAAAACAAAGACAACCATGGAACACCAACCAAATTCACAATAGAAGACATCATACAAATAAAAGAAAAAATACCCTACTATTATGTAAACGATTACGATTACACACGTATAAGTAAAGAATATCCCAGCTTATCACCAGGAACAATAAAACGAGTAATCTGGAATATAGAAGAAGGCACATTCAACAAGATACTCCACAACTACAATCAAAGAAAAGAATTACCCGAACAAGACCTAGCCTTCACTATACATGAATCCTGTAAAAAATTATACACTCTCACAGGAGTTAAAGGAATAGACATCTACCGTAAAGGACAAGGCAATCCAAAACTTAACTTCAACATATTAGACGTCCTGCACATAAAAAACAGTCTACCAAGATGGATCTACAGTCAACTACCAAGACAAGCATGTGCTAAAGAAACAGGATTATCCGCAATGCAACTAATGAGAGTCATATATAATATCCAACAAGGAGTATTCGATGAGTACCTGGAAAAATTCGAAGACCCATCAAAGGAACATAAATTCACAATCATAGACAACCGATTATACATAGACAGCAATGATACCGGACTAGACATACCCACCGCACGCAGAATACTACACGACTATACCAATGCACATGACAAATACACTTGCATGAAAAGCATACTAAAAACCTACTACCACATCGACACACGATACTTGGTCATTATTACAAGATATTATGATGATCCTGAATTTCGTGAATTAATAATCCACACAGAAAAAGACACATTAACACTAATAAACAATCCTGAAAAAAGACGAGAATACGGAACCAATATAATCGGAAGATAAAAAAAAATTATTTTATTACCCAAAGAAAAAAAATGAGGCGAAGATATTTATGAAAACATTCGAGGAAATATTTGAAGAACTAGCAAGACACAACGACCGCAGTGTCATATGGAATGATTGGTTAGATTATGTGATTAGAATCAACTTACTATACTGTAATGAAGAACCACCTAATTATCATGGGAACGAAGAAGCATATCAAGATTTGTTGGGGGCTTACTTGAATAAATTAAGTGAGATATTAAATACTGAACCTTACTATGATTTGTTAGGTGAATTATATGAGCAAGTAGTATTGTCACAGGGAAAATCAAAGCAATTAGGCCAATACTATAGTCCTACTTGTGTTGCTGAAGTTACAACAGATTTAGTGATTAGGGATAAAACCTTTGAGGATAATTCTGATAAGATAGCTAATGACTGTGCCTGTGGTAGTGGCCGTATGTTACTAGCTACACATGTGAAAAGTAAAGGGGATTTATTCCTAGTGGGGCAGGATATTGATGAAACAAGTGTGAAGATGTGTACAATCAACTTTTGGAGTATGGGTGCTCGTGGAAGTGTAATGCAAATGGATAGTTTAGAACAGACATTCTATCAAGGTTGGAGGGTAAACAAATACTTATACCATGGAATACCCGTGCCTCATATTGAAAAAATACATTCACCAAAGGAAGCTTTAGATTTCATTGAATTATATGGTAATAATAATGATGAAAGGATTGTTGCAAAGTCAACAGTTAAACCATCAGGACAAACAACATTGATATAATGGATGAACCTAAAAACTACACCTACGATAAAACCGAAGATTTATACATTGTCCAGAAATACTTTGACGGCCGTAACCATAAACTAGCACGAGTCAAAACCGAGGAAGATGCACAGTTAGTAGTAGCTGAACTCCGTAAAGTTAACTGGGACCGCCGAAGACTACCACCAGAAGTAAAGGAGCTAATATTAAATAGCTTCAGAGAAGATTCCCTATATTATACATTAACTCCTAAAGGCAAATTCCAAGTAAGCAAAAGAGTTAAAGGTCGACAAACACACTTCGGCAATTATGATAGTCTAATGGAAGCTTGGGAAATAGTCAATAAACTAAAAATGTGCAGATGGGAAAAAAACATCCTACAAGAACTATTAGCTATTGACATTGAACAGGAACAAAAAAGGATAGTCCGGCAAACAAGAGGTCGCAAACGGTACAAAAGAGAACCATTACTCAGACAATTAGAAGATATTAAAATCGTAGGAGACTATAAGAAAAAAGAAGATAACGAGGAGGAAATAAACGATGGCTGACACTATCAATGGAATATCTAAAGAAATATACACTTATGTAAACCAGGAATTATTTAACCTGGAAAAAGAATTCAATATAAAAATATTATATGCTGTGGAATCAGGTTCAAGAGGATGGGGCTTCAGCAACGAAGACAGTGACTATGATGTAAGGTTTTATTATATCCAGCCAGTAGAAGAGTATCTTACTATTGAGCGTAAAAGGGATGTAATAGATATGCATGATTTAGGCCGAAGAGTATATGAATATGATTTAGACTTTAGCGGATGGGATATTACAAAAACCCTACATCAACACCGCAAATCCAACCCAACATTAAGAGAACATATATTACATACGATGGTTTATAAAGGCAACACTGATTTCTTAAATGGTTTACCTGAGTTTGATGTTAATACCCTGAAACATGCCTACGGCAGCATGACCTATGGTAACTATATGAAATATATCCATAATAAACGGACTGATGACTTTAGTCCACGTGTAGTTAAAACATATTGTTACTGTATCCGACAGATATTAGCTTGGATTCTTATAGATGAATATAATGATGTTAATGCACCCATACAAATAGATAAGCTATTAAACATCTTCGAGGATAAAGATTTACTCGGCGAACAATTATTAGAAGATATGCACACCTGTATTGATTATTACCGCAGCAATTGCAAATTAAACAGGTTAAGTGAAAGAGCTATCAGGAATTTAAGTCACTGGATATATACTTGGCTACAGGTAACTCGCACACCGCAAGGAAAACAACGGGAACTGCCCTCTGTGGAAATATATAATGAAAGGTTCCGTGAATTACTCAAGAAAACATGGAGGTAATCCACACATGATAGGGGTTAAAGGAACTGAGTATATACATTATATTAAAACTACAGGTAAATATCAGATTACTCGTAAAATAAATGGATCTACAGTAAGTTTCGGAAACTATCCTTCATTAACTGAAGCTATTAAATACCGAGACCATTTCCAGAAAAATAATTGGAACTTAACCGAAAGATTACATTATAGTGAATCCAAATATATACTACAATTACCTTCAGGCAAATATAATGTGGTGAAACAGAAAAATGGTACAAAAATTAGTTACGGTACCTTTGACACATTAAAGGAAGCTGAACATCAAGTAAAATTATGCAAAACCTTTAACTGGGACCCTCGTTTAAAACCATTCGATTGTATGAAATACATACAAAAAAGAAAAACTGTTAATGGATACCATTATAGGATAATCCGAACAGATTCACATGATACTCAAGAATATTATGGTACATTCCATAACCTGGATGATGCCAAATATGAAAGAGACCTACTATTACTATGTGATTGGGATTATGAAAAATTATCCACAATGATAAATGAAGGAGATACTTGGTTAAAAGGTAAACTGAATACTCGTGTACAATTTTACAGACAACCCCATGGCCGTATAGATTACGATAAAGATTTACTACAGAAAAAATTATAAAAATTAGAGGTGAAACAATATGGTAAATGATGATATATTAATAAAAGGATCCTACGTGCAAATATCAAATTACAGATTAAAAGTAATGAACACTCTAGAACAGGGTGAAGTGAAAATACCAAAAGAAATAGCTAAAGACACAGGCATCTTACCCAACCACATCTCAAAGGTCCTGCGAGAACTAAAAGACCACGGGATTATAGAATGCATTAATGAGGAAGCACGTAAAGGCAGATTATACAGGTTAACTCCTTTAGGAATAGAAGTAAAACAATATCTAGAAGGTTGAATAGAAAATCTTTGAAAACTTTTATAGTTATCCTTTTTGTATTGTTTTTAATAGAATTGTATCCGATTTAATAGAAAATCTTTGCAATGTTTCTTGCTTGAGATTTTCTATGCAACTATTTTTTTGTTAATAGAAATTCTTTAGGGAGTTTATCATCATCTTTTTTCTATTCATTGGAATTTTTTTTAATAGAAAATCTTTGAAATCTTTTTGATGATCTATTTTCTATTCAACAGTATATGATGTAATAGAAAATCTTTACAAAGTTTCTTGCCACCTTTTTTCTATTCGCTAGCTTTGGCTGTAATAGAAATTCTTTAGAAAGTTTATCGTCATCTTTTTTCTATTCAATTCAATAGAGGTGTATTAGAAATTATAGAAAATCTTTGAATATCTTTGTTGGTATGATTTTTCTATGGAGTTGTATAGAAGAGTATTGATTTCTTTTTTTTATTATTTTTTTAAGTTTAAAACTATTAGTTTTATATACTTGTTTTTACAAACTATAATTTACCTAATCCCAAAGAAAAAAAAGAGAAGGTGATTAAAATATGCTCTGTGGAATTTATAGTATAACCAACACCATCAATGGAAAACAATATATTGGGAAATCAAGTCGAATAAAAGAGCGATGGTCAGAACATAAACGTAAGTTAAAAAATAATAAACATTACAACCCACATTTACAATATGCTTGGAATAAATACGGTGCGAATGCTTTTGAATTTAGAATAATCAAATGTTGTAAAGAAAGATATTTAAATAGGTTTGAAAAGTTGTATATTAAAATATATAACACTCGTGAAACTGGATATAATATCCATAAAGGAGGAGGATGTGGTTCTGGTGAAGATGCTCTTTTTTATGGACACTATCATACTGAAGAAACAAAAAAGAAACTCTCTGAATTAAATAAAGGTAAAAAATGTTCCGAAGAAACTAAAAAGAAATTATCTGTAATTGCTAAAGAAAGGTATAAAGATAAAAAAAATCATCCTTGGTATGGAAGAAAACATTCAGAAGAATCTAAAAAGAGGATTAAAGAAAATCATGCGGATTTTTCAGGTAAGAATCATCCTTTTTACGGTAGAAAACATTCAGAACAAGCTCGAAAAAATATGTCTGAAGGACACAAAGGATATAAACCAACTCCTGAAGCATTAAAAAAGATGTCCGATGCACAAATAAGAAGATTTTCAAATAAAGAGAATCACCCTCATTATGGTAAACATCATCCGAAAGAACATAGGATTAATATAGCTAAATCTTTAAATTCTTCTGGAATACTCAATGTATGTAAAACTTACACTGATAATTGTACTCAAGGTTTTATTTGGGCATATTGGTACTATGAAAATGGGGAACAAAAAAAGATTTCAGCTATTGATTTGTTAAGTTTAAAAGAAAAAGTTTTGGCTAAAGGATTTGATTGGGTGATCATTAATGAAGAATTAGCTAATAAATCTTTAGATGGATCCGCTAGGAATATGAAGGAAAAATATAAAAATCATTCAACGGGAATCCGAAGAGTATATTGTGTAGTCGATGATAGAACTAATCAGGGTTTTAAGTGGTGTTATACTTATCGTGAGAATAATAGATATAAAACTTTGTCTTCTGTTGATATTTTTAAATTGAAAGAAAAAGTTTTAAGCAAAGGTTTGGATTGGACTATTGTTAATGAAGAAATTGCTGAAGAGACTTTTAGAAAAGCAAGTAAACAGTATAATGAGACCAAATATAAAAATCATAAAACTGGTATTTTGGGAGTATATAAATGCAAACAGGATGTAGTTCAAGGTTTTGTTTGGGCTTATAATTATAAAATTGATGGTAAGAAAAAATCAATCACGTCTGTTGATTTGCACAAATTAAAAGAAAAAGTTTTAAGCAAAGGTTTAGATTGGATTGTAGTTAATGAAGAACAAGCTAAAATAAGTTTTAATGAATCATAAATTGAGGTGAAAAAGTATGGATGAGAAAATTAAAGTTATTGTAGAAAAATTTGATAAGGATTTGGAAAAAGCCCGTAAAGAGTCAAGAGGTCAGGAAAAAGTTTTAATTAACATGTACTGTGAGAGGTAATAGGGTTTGAGTGTCCGAGTTGAGGGTAACATGGATTTTCAGAGATGGTACTGGGATAAATACCATGACCTCTCACCAATCGTACCCTCTAAAATATATAATGAATATTTGGATTATAAAGAAGAACATAGGGAAAGGAATAAACAATATTCGCTTCTTTTTTTATTAATGGCTGGTGTTGTTTTGATTCCGGTAGTGTATACGATGAATATGTTTTTATTATTACTGATTGGTGGTTTGGTTATGGGAGTGTTATTTAAATTATTAGGTAAATCTGAGGTTCCCGTAGATAATGATGATGTGGATGAAAATGTAGAATGCAAATCAGATGATCATATTAATGTGAAAGTTAATGATTGTTTCCAGGATTATGAATTGGAAGTTAATAATTTGAAAGTCTTATTTGATGTTAAAGAAAAAGTTGTACGGGATTTGATTAGTGAACGTTTCAAACCGCCACAAATGACTTATGATAAATTCATAGGTATGGTTGATTCATGTAACGTTTATTTTTATAATCAATCCAATACTATAGAGGATATTATATCTTTAGCTGCTGAGGACACTCCACGAATAAGAAATGAATTGGATGACAGGGTTAATAATATGAAACGAATATTAACTCAAGTTGAGGATTTAACTGATGAATTACTCATTACGAATAATCCTGTAGAAGATAATTCCGTGGATGTTTTAGTTGAGGATATGGAATATTTAATTGAATCAGTAAAAGCATACTAAAACGAGGGAGGATTTATATAAATGCCGAATTGGGTTACAAATGTAATAACAGTAAATGGGGATAGTGATGATATTATTGGTTTTATTAACCGTCATATTAATGATGAGGGTTATTTTGATTTTAATACTATTATCCCTGAACCGAAGTATAAAGTGGAGACTAGTAGTAAGTATATTTTATCTGAGGAGGAGATGCGTAAATCTCTTTTAGATGATTGGTTTGACTGGTACAACTGGAGACTTAAGTATTGGGGGACCAAATGGAACGCCCAACACTCGGATAAATTATGCTTTGACATTGACAAGATAGCCTATGAGGATATACGTAGTATTAAGATTGTTTTTGATACTGCTTGGACAGCACCCATACCCATAGCTAAAAGACTAACCAGCAGGTATAAAAAAAAGTTAATGATTGCATGGGAATGGTATAGCTTCGAATCAGACATTGTAGGTTATGTTAAACGTGATGATTACGGGGATGGTGATATTCCTGGTTTCTACTTCAGGGAGGTTAAGTTCTAAGTATGGCTAAGAATAGGAAAATTTATAACTCCAAAATGGTCAGAAATGATTTGGAAGACCCTTCCGGTTTTACACCAGGAAATAATCCTCATCCTCCGAATGATATTATGATTGGTTATGCCAGATTATATAATAAAGGCAAATCTGATGATGAGTTGGATTGTTTTTATTTTGAACATGATTTGGAGGGTTGGCATCGTGTGATATGTCATGCGTGTTTGTTAAGGGCGAAGTATGGTTCGGGTAATTGTCAGGATAATGGGGAGTATTTTTATTGTCTAAGGAATCCTGAAGCGGTGAAGTCACGTCAGAAAAGGATTGATAAATATTATGGTAAAAAAGAGAAGAAGACTGTTCAAGTTAAGTTAATATGATTAAGGGGTATATATATTTTTTTGTGGTAAGAGTTAGTATTGAAGGGTTATCTCTAAATCATGTTATAAATTAATTTTTTTTTAAATTGATGGTTTTTTGGTGTTAAAAATAATAATGGTGTGGGTTTGGAGGTAATCCTTTAATTTGTTAATTTATTGTGCAGGGGTTGCATAGCTTGGTATTGCGCTCGACTGCTAATCGAGTGATGGTTAAACATTCGGGGGTTCAAATCCCTCCCCTTGCGTTTTTTTCATTTTATCATCTTTTGGACCATAATCTCCTGTTGGGTGGTTGTGGTCTTTTTTTTATTTTTTTTTAAGGTTGCAACCAATAAGTTTATATATTAGTTTTTACAAACTTATATTCAAGAATACAAAAGTATTCACAACCCAAAGAGAAAAATTTATGAGATGATTACAATGGCATACAACGAAACATTAAAAACCCAATACCAAATCATGACTGCTGAACACAAAACCGAAAACGGCTACATCCCAAACATACCAGAACTAATAGCCGAAGCACCATGCCCAGAAATGGCTGAAGCATGGCAAAGCGTAGCAGACCTAATCGAAAAATGCAAAAACACCAACCACCCATTTGCATTCACCTTCAGAACCGTATACACTCACCAAAAAAGAGACGGCACATACACCATATACCAACACGGAATGCCAACAGACTGGACCATCAGCGAATGCGAAGCTGACTTATTCGAATGGATAGAAAAAGTGGAATTACCACAAATGGGAGGTCATTAAGATGAACTCCCCTAAAACAATCACTGGAACAAAATTCAACTACGGCTGCATTCTATATGAAACAGACAAATGGATCGTAGAGTTACTTGAAAAAATCAATAGTGAAATAGCTGACCACTTCCACCAGGCATTACATAGCAAAACCTGCTTTGATATCCTTGACTTAGACGATGACGCTGATGAGGCTCATTGCATATTGGAATTTAATAGGCGTACTGGTGAAGATGAGGACGAAGCTATTAATACTGTTAAAGGAATTTTGGATGAAACTCCTGGTGTGGATTATAGTTTTGATGATTATCCTAATATTGATGAGGATAGTTGCAGTAGCTACAGTTATTCTTTTAAGATTTGTAAAAATTAATATTTTTTCTTTTTTTCTTATTTTAGGGTCATGGGACAAGGTTTATATACTAAGTGGAGCTTATAGACAAATAGGAATACAAAAGTATTCACTTACCCAAAGGAGAAACCCGATAACATGAAACTAGAAAAATTCGCACAAGAAGTAAGAAACTCAACCGAGTTAATAGTAATCGAACAACCAGGCCAACTCAGAATCGAAGCACTCGAAGCCGAACTCGCACACGAACTCGAACAAGTAACCGCAGACATCGATTACATAGACAACCTAGAATACCACAGAGCAGACGAAATAACATTAATCATAAACGAGGTAGAATAACCTACCTCACCAATAATTTTATTACATGAGGCGATTAAATGATGACCTGGAAAGAAGAACAACAAATATATGACCTAAGAAATGAAATAGCTAATGAATTAAAATTATTTGCCTTTAGCTTCACAGACTTTGACAGACAAGTAATAATTGAAAATGATAATGGGGAAGAGGAAATAGTACCTGTAAAAGAAATATCCTATGAAGCCAAACCAAATGCCCGTCCGGGAGCAACCGAAAGAATCATACATGATTACACTGAAAAACTAGGATGGGAATTTGTAAAATCCTACAAACAGGCGTGGGTTAATGGATACATCAAACACTGCATCTATTTTAAATTATAAAAAAAAGATGGAGAGTATATTTTTATGGTTATTGTTGAGAAGGAGGATTATATTTAATCTTCCCTTTTTTTATTTTTAGGGTCAGAGGACAAGGTTTATATACTTGTTTAAGCTAATAGAAGAACAAGAATACACGAGTATTCAAATAAAACCCAAAGAAAAGAGATGATTCAAAATGAACATAGCAGAAAAAATCAACAGCATGGATTTAAGAAAAGTAATAGTAGATGAAAAATACGCTTTAGTATTCGCCTACGGAACCGACAAACAACTAAAAGAACTAGAAGACTTCTGTAGAGAAAACGATATACCATGCGATTTAAACACCTGGTTCAGCGAAGACCACAAACTGGAAATCATACTCCCATAAAAAAAACAATTATATTTTCTTTTATCTATCATTTTTTTAATTTTAATACCGAAACTTTTAAATAATATTTACTAGATACTATAATACACTACAAGTTTAATTCAAAAAAAAATAGTAGAATATAACATTAATCCCTTCTACTCCAATGATCCACCCAATTACCGGTGGTGAGGTTGGAGGGTTTAGTATATTCTACTATAAAAAAAAGAATATTTTGGGAATTTATATTTTTCCATTATTTTATTTGGAGGAAACACCTTTTTATATGAGGGGAAAATATTAAGAGTTCATCAAATATTTTTTTGAAGAAAAAAAATGATTATTTGGAGGAATGAAAAAAAAGGGGCAACTTTTTTTGAATAAAAAAAATAATATAAAACAGGTAAATTATTCAAAGAAGGAATAATTGGATGATAAAAAAAATATTTTTGTATCATCTTTTTTGAAATCAATATTTTTTTCTCTTTGGGGAAAAGAAAAACAACTTTTAAAATACTCAGAAAGAATTATTTTAATATCATCCAAAAATAAAAAAATTTTTTATCCTTCCAAATAAGATTTTTTCTTCAAAAAAAAAATTTAAAACCTGTGTGTTTTTTTTACCTATTACTTTATATTCTTTTTTTAATGAGGCGGAATGGATTAAAAAATTTAACATTCAATCACGATTTAATCACTCCATGATTTTAAATATCCATCCCCACTCAAATAAAAAAAAGAAAGCTATTTAAATCCAATTAATTCAAAAAAAAAGAGGGACTCGTTAATCATTCCCCCCATATTAAAAGTGTAAAATTTAATGGGGGAAACATGGATAAAAAAAGGGTTTGGTATTAAAAATTCCCAAAAATAAAACATATAGAAAACTTATTTTTATGACAATCATAATCGCATTAAAAGACACGAAAAATAAAAGAATAATATTCGGTTCAGATAGACAATACTCCCAAGGCATAATCTGCGGCGTAGTTAAAAATAAAATCATAGAAAAAAAAGTAAACATAACCGACGCTTATTACAATGAACTAGACACTAAAAAAATATACCTTGGATTATCAGGTTCCGGATTCATATCTGAAATATTAGAATATAAATTCACACCACCAGATATGAACGAAAAACAAACATTCATGGAATACTTATACGACGACTTCCTCGAAGAACTAAGAACATTACTATTAGATAAACAATTAACCGGCACACATAAAGAAGTCTTCGACAGTGGATCCAATATCATAATAGTATTCGAGGATGAAATATATGAAGTATTCAGCAACTTCAGCGTAAGCAAAATCCAACAAGAATACACTGCCTCAGGTGCAGGATGGGAAATAGCTATAGGCTCATTATACACTAACCTACACTACCATAAAGAAATGGACCGAGTGGAAATCGTCCGCCAAGCATTAACCACCTGTGGAGTAAACACCATCTACTGCGACACGAATATAGATATAAAAATTATTGATTACACATGACAAGTAATAACGACGATAGTATAAGATTCACAATATTAAACAATAACAACATACCCGTAGATTTAACTGCCACCATAGGAGAGGATGGAGAATTATACCGTTGCGGTTCACCTATATACTGCAACTGCAACAATACTCCCACACCATACCTATACTTAGATGGTGAAGTCTATTGTCCAAGCTGTGGTAAAAAATCATTACGAGTGGAAACATTCACCGAAGCTATAAGCAACATACACTTAGATTTCCTAGGCACAGACTATAATACAATGCAGGATTTATATAAATTATCTGATACATTGCCGTATAGTACATGGAACTTGGTAGCTGATTTATTCGCTAAACTAACACCCGGTGATGTTGATTTAGGATACCATGTTAATTATGTGGGTTGGGTAACCAGTAACCCTGAAGCTGTTGAAGAACGTTTGAATGTGCGTGAAGAGTTAAGGGTTTGTAACAGGGAAAAAATAGAACCCGTAACAGAACATAATACTCGGTTAAGTGAAACAGAAACATTCGACATCATTGACAAATTACATGAAGTCTTCAGTGTAGTGGAAACACCCTATGGAGAATTCCAATTATTCACAAGTAAACCTGGATTAGAATATGGTATATGTGTAGCTAATCCATTATATCCACCGAACTCTGTAATTGGTAATGGTGAATTCTGGTATATAATAGAAGCTGAAAATGAAATATGGTATGTAAGATATAACTTTAGTGATGGTGCAGACCGTAGAATGAATAATATATTAATCGATTTTGAATTAAAAGCTACAGGTAAAAGAATAGCCTATGATGAGGATGTAGCTGAACTAATAAGGAGACTGGAAAAATGACTCCTGATTATACGATGTTTATTCACAACCGTTACAACCGTATTAGTTGGAAGAGTAAATACCATGGTTTCAAAAGACCAGCTGATAAATTCCATGGACCTATAAGATTAAAAAGAACAGACATGTTCCTAAATATAAAATATAAAACTAGTAACTTCTTTAATGAGCACCATACTGAGAATAGCTATTACTATTTCAATGACAGATACGCTGGTCACAGATATGCCTTCATTCACGGCAAAGGAATATTAGACACCAGAACTGATAAGTATGTTAAAAAATTTGATGATGATCCAATATTAGGATGGGCTACTCGATGAGTTTAGAGACAATACTAAAAATAAAAATGACGTGTACTGATGATGATATAGATGAGGATATGGCTGAAGAGTTAACTGAATTTATAGTGGAAATTTTGAATAATGAGTTCAGAAAGGATTACTTAACATTCGAAGCAGTCAAATAAGTGAATGAATGTAGCTATCGTTTATGAAATATTGTAAAATAAATAGTAACTTCAATTAAACAACAAGATACAATACATAATCTTAATACTTCACAAAGACACTACCAAGATAAAATACTGGAGACTATGAAATAATGAAAGGATACACATATGGTAAAACAAAGGAAGGTTACATCCTATACTTCCCAGAATTACTGAATGTAAGAATGCCTAAAAAACAATATCTCGGCCCAGACACTGAACCCATAACACTAACAGATAAGATGATGGATGATTTATGCCATAAACTAAACAATGGTGAAATAAAAGTAACCTGCGAAGACATTAACATAATCACCAATACATTCAGATTAACAGCCGAGGATGAGAATAAATTAAAAAAAATACTGGAAATAGGATAAATAATTATGAATGAAACTGAATTAAAACAATTACGTGAAAAATTATACAAAGAATTAACTGCACAGCTACCTAAAAAAGGAGACATAAGTTCATTCGTAGTCAATACAGATTACCTGAAAAAAAGACTAGAAGAATTATACCCTGGTTTCGAAGCAACAATTACACCAACAGGAGCATATGAATTTGAGGTAACACTTAAAAAAATGGTGAACGTACTAGGAATAAAAATAGATTCGGATAAAATAATGGAGGACCAGTAGACTTATGGCATATTATGATGATAACGGCGAATATGTAGGTTACGACCCTTACGATGCACATGACAGACGAGTACACGAGGAACAATACCATAAATCGAAGGTACCAACCACTGAAGAATTAGCTAAGAATATTTATTATCGAGAAATAGTTGAAGAAAGTAAAAAGTACATGAAAGAACCTTCATATGATGGTGATGATTTCTTCGAAGCATACATGACAGGATTCGAAAAAGTAATGTATGACTCATGGGGAGACCCTCAAAAAACATTAGAATTAATGGCTAAAGACACAGTTAAAAATAAAGACAAACCACGATTAATAGCTACTGATAAAGAACATATTATCCGTGAAGGCACAGAAACATGGATAGTATATAAGATAACACCTGAAGGTTTTAATATTTTAGGCGTATTCTATGATGAAGGATGCGCTGAAAAATTCATAAAAACAATAAAATGAGGATTAATAAAAATGGAAGATAAGGAATTCATGGAAAAAGCAACTGACATGGTAATAGAGTACTACAATAGCTTAGTTGAAGTAACCGATAATTACCAACTAAAAGAAACTGATGTTTATATTGTGTGGATGGCTAGTATATTAGGAAATAATAAGGCCTTACTATCCACTACAGTACCTGATGGATTATATTATGAAATCACTTATGATAATACTAAAAACACATTCTACTTTGACGCCTACAAAAAATGGAGTCATCAAGAATACGAAAACTAAAAAAAAATGATGGGATTAATATGAGTATTGAAGAATCAGTATATAAATTAAAAACAAAATATTTGGAACCAAGCTATGGAATAAAAAAAAGATTAAATATTCCTGAAAACATTGAAGATTTTATAACCCAATCTGATTTAATATTAGAAAGAAAAGACGGTAAACCCATTGATATTGATGATTATGTAATCATATCTAAAGAAGATTATATTGCAAGATTAGAAGCTGCCAAGTATCAAGGAAAACTGGAATTGCTAAATGAAATATTCGACGACAATCCGGATCAAACTTGCATAACCGGTTGTAATATAGAGATGGAATAAATGATTAGTAGTAAATTAGTCTTGGATTTTAATGAGTGTTCTGATATAACTGTAGACGAATTTGATAAATGGTTTTTCGATAAGTATCTCACTAAATTAAAACTTGCAGAGGAAGGAGAATCATCAATAAATTATTTTAAAGATAAATATAATGTGGAATGGTGGTTCCATAGGGATACTGAGAATAATCAATACAGTATTGAATTAAAATTAGTTGATGTTACTGATTATCCGCCGGACCCATGTTTAGAAGAACTATTAAAAGAATTAGAAGAAGAGGATAAAATCAATGACCTGTTACAGTGCCAAATATATAGGGGATAAACTAGCTTCCTTTGAACAAGAAAGAGAATACCTTTTAGGTAAATTGGTTCATAAAATCACCAGGAAAATGAGACGATACTATCCGGATTATCATGTATACGGTAAAGGTTATAGTATTAATAAAGGTGTTGAGAAAATTGAATGGGGTAGCCGATGGATTAATCATCCATGGCCCAAGTATCATTATGTCCCCGATAATGTTGATGATTTGCCGTATGTTTATTTTGAATTTAAATATGTTAATGAAAAATTCGCATATGATTGTTTCCGGCCCTTTAATAGACGTTATTTAAAAGAGTATAATATATCTCCGGAGGAAGTGGTTCCAGCTGTTAAAGAGGCTGCTATGATAAGTAAGGATCCTATATTATATACTGACCAGGAAACTTTTATAAGAGGTAACTGTAGGATATTCAAGGTAGTCATACCTTTAAGCTATTACAGTTATGATGAACGATTCATTAACCGTTACAATAACGGGAGACATGTATGAAAGACCCATATGAGAAAGTTTACGATGCATTACGTGAATTAAACTATTATCAAACAATACTCAAGTTGAATAATCTTGAAGATTCAGAGCAGTATAAGAAACTAGAAGATTATATTAAGCATCTCCAGGATACTTATCTAACGCCTAAAACGGTGGATGAAATATTCGCTTTTCGAGTGTTACCTGGAAAGATAAGTCATACACAATTCAGGGAATGGTTACGTATAATCGGTCGTGAAGATTTATTAAACAAATATTATCCAAATATGATGGAGGTAAAATTATGATTGTTGATATTGCAACAGAAGAAAGAGTACCAGTAAATGAGATAAAAGATTTGCCTTTAGGAAAATTAGGCAATTTAATATGTGATGAAAGTATTAAAGGCAACACGGATTATGTGGAAGAATTAGTAACTCAATTCCTTGAAATTGTTAGGGATGACTTAAAAGATGAAGACATTCAAATTTATAGGCATCAATTATTAACAGATCCTAGTGGCTGTAATTCCATACCTAGATTAATTATTCACACACGCTTAGATAATGTTGGTGAAGCTAAAAAAACCTTAAAGAATTTAAGGGAGTATTTCCAGATACAAGGAGGTTTACGCTTACCAGTAATGGGTGCTTTTTATAAAACAGATGATGGAGACCATGACTGGTTTGATGATGAAGATAACGATTTAAACTTGATATTGGATTTCATGGAATACAAATGCAATCAGTTATATCGTGAAGCGGGTCGTAAAAGAAAAAGAGCGGAGGAATAACAGATATGATATTTGCTGATTTATTATATATCTTCACAAGCATTGGTATTATCGTGGGAGCGGTTGGTGCAATGTTTCTAGGAGTATTTGGGTTCTGTGTATTGTATGAATTGCTGGGGGAGCAGTATGTTAATCTTCGTGAGCATGCTAGTTGGCGTAAGTATAAACGGTATGATGAAAGGTTAGCTGTTAATCATTTGAATAAGTTGAGTAAATCTTATCCTGAATTGGAGATAACATATAAGAAGAAATAGTGTTTTAATTATGAGGGATGTAATAAGTTTAATAATGCTGGTGACTTTTATTGTTATCGGTTTTGTTGGTTTGATTGTAAGGTTGTGTTAATTGTGAAATTTGATACAGTGAAAGATTTGATTAAGTATTTGGAGCAGTTTAACCCTGAAGCTGAGGTGTTAACTGATATGGGTTTCAGTTGGGTTAAACCGTTCATGGCTACTGCTGAAGAAGATGGGAATAGTAAAATGACTACGAATATATTATATGTTTATGGGGAGTATAATCCATATTATACTAAATATCAGGATTATTATCGGTTAAAGGATTATATTCTTAATGAATTAACTTACCGGTATGATATTGATGAGGTTAAGTTATGTTTCCCTAATGGTGAACCTACATATAATTTATTCTATAAAGGAGATTATAGTTTCGATGAACGGAATAAAATCAATAGTGGTATTTTGAAGGATATTTTTAGTATTTGTAATGAGAATGATTGGGATATTTTTGAGGATATTACTATATTGTATGTTAAAAGTAGTCGTCCATGTGTTTTAGAAAAACATTTATAAGTGGAGGGCTATTAAAGATAATATTAACCAAATAATAAATAAAATAAATAAAGGGATTAAATTGAAATTAATAAAAACCAAATTCAACGAATTATTATACTACATCCATGAGGACAACTATAAAAACTACCTCATGCTAAAAATCATTTACACATACGGCCGAAACGCCAGTGAAATATTCAACCTAAAAAACACGGACATAGACACAATAAAAGATACAATAACATTCCACATAAACACAGGCGACATAACCTATCCACTAATACCACAAATCAAAGACGAACTAATCAGCTACATATATGACCAAGAACTAAAACAAGACGATTACATCTTCAGAAGGTCTGATGAAGCAATGGAAATAGTAATCAAAAAACTAAACTACTACCTCGACAAGACAGTAGACACATTAAACAAAACAATCGAATTCAACTGTGAAAAACTAACCACCAAAGACTTCAAAATACTACGAGGACAACACTTATTCCTAGACGGAGCCAAACTACACGTCATCCATGACTTATACAGGAATAGTAACATACAATCAACAAAAAAGAATATCAATTATAAAGAACTAGTAGAAATAAAATTCCCCTGCAACACCCTAGACAAAGTATTCCAAGAATTCACTGACTTCAACCTATACACAGATGAAAGATTCGACGACACCGACATATTCACAGTAGGCGACGAAACAGAATCCATCATAATAGAACTCGACTACGTTGAACAAACCATTAACTTGATAAGTGATGAGAACGAACTAACAAGTAAAATCGAAGAAGTACCCCCAGCAGAATTATGCCGAATGTTACGCCACATGGACACCGGAAACTTCAGATTCATCAACGGCTTAAGATTCATTAAAAATTAACATTTACTTATCCAACAACGATTTTAACACAATAACAATATAAACACAGACTATAGTTTAATAGCTCTAATAACAATGGTGTGGCTTTAGTTTTAGAATATATTATACTCTTTACCAGACAAGAAAATGTTAATTGTTATACTAAACTCCTGATGCTGAATATCAGGAATATTCTCCTCACTAATCATAACATTCTTCATAGCAGACTTATAAATAGACTTCAACTTCTCAGGATTAGTTTTAATATAAGTCTCATGAATCATATTTTTACTCCTGCCCTGTAATTCATCAATATACTCTGCACTCAAACCAATATTGGATGCATGAAACTTCCGGAGCGTATGGCTACGGAAGAAACGATACTTACCCTTGAAACCCCAACCCATACCATCATTAATCTCCTGAAACCTAGCTAATAAAGTAGAAGCACTAAAATCAAATAAAGGGTCAGATAGTTTAACACCAGGTCTTGTTTTCAAATACTTAACAATCTCACGGCTAGCTTCAGGGCTGCAGAAAGTATAATAATATTTATCTGTCTTAATCCGTTTCAAGTAAAAAGTCGGAACCACATTCCTTTTATGCTCCAAAGTGTTTAGGATTACTTCGATATCTCCACCATCATGATAATCCTGCGTACCTGTAATGAATTGTTCCACAGTTAATGATAATGTTTCGGCTTTAGCAGTGCCGCTGCTGGACATGAATAATATGACTGCTCGTAGATCCACACCAACAATCTCCAATGCTTGACGAATATGTTTTTTAGTGGGGAGGTCGAGGTAGTTGGTTTCGTATAGTTTATTGTATTTAACATCAGGTAGTGTAGGTATTTCAATTTCAAAATGACGATAAAATGTTTTGACTTTGCTGAAGTATGTTCTGACAGTATTGGGGCTGCTTTTACTTTTGAGTAGGTAATTGCGGTAGTTTAGTAGTCTTTTTTTGAGTTTCCTGTTTTTTAATGGTATGCCTTGGTTTTCTTCAGCTAGTGCTTCATCGATGAGGGTGGTTAGTGTTTCTTGGTGGTATTCCATGTAGTTTTTTAGGGCGGATTCGTATCCTTGTTTTGTGGATTCTTTTACGTTTCGGTCTCGGCAGAATTTTTGGAACAATCTATTATTAAACATACAATATATAGTATATATTAATTGATTTATATTATTTATTCCCACTTCTTTTCTTTACTGTAATCATAAAACTAACACCAAAACTTTTAAATAGAAAATTCCATAAAACTTAACATGCTGACTGTAACAATTTTTATGTTACATCAAAAAAAAATTACCCAAAGAAAAAAAATAAGAGATGAAAAATTATGGTAGAACATACTATTAAGGTAGATAGTGTAAGCTATCCAAAAAAATCTGTAACGTTAGAGATTGATGAAATATTACTTTTACATGCGAAAAATGAATTAACCATAAGCTTGGATGATTTTGTAGAGTATGCTTTATCAATGTATTTGCAGCATGAAGATAAATATGCTAACTTATTTTATGAAGGTGTGAAACATTATTCCGAATTGAAAAAGATACAGGATAAAATAAAATCATTGGATAATAATACTAAAGATGATGAAACTTCTTATAATGAAGCTATGGAAACTATACAAAGAATTCATTCTAAATTAAAATATATTGGTAAAAATCAGATACGGGAAGTAGCTAATAATCATAATTTAAATCCTAATGAATTAATAAGATATGTCGAATCATTGGATGAGTTTAATGTAATGAAATTTGGTGCTGCACCAAAATAGGATAATATGTTTATAAACGTAGGAAGTGTTTGGGTTGAGTAAATATTGCAGAGAACGAAGAGTTTCAACAAGAGTGAGAGGATTAGAATTGAATCTTTTAGAAACATGTGGGTTAACAAATGGTGAATTAGTACGATATGGTTTAAGGAAGTATTATGAGGAGCATCCTAAATCAGATGAGTATCTGATTCTTACAGAGATTGCTTTTCTTAGAGATAAAATTGAAGAGTACCAAATGATGATTGAAGCTAATAGTTTGTTAATTCAGGAAAAAACAAAAGAATTGAATGAAATTAGACAGAAGGAATTAGCTATTAAAACTAAGAATATTGTTACTAAAATGTATGATGAATATCTTGAGTTTATTGATGATGATAATCTTAGTGAGGAGTTTAGATTTGATTTAAATAATTTTTATCGGTATCGCTATGATGGTATTAGTATTATTGCTATGAGTAATGGTAAAACTTTTGACCAGGTGATTGGTATTTTTGAAGATTATCTTGATAAGAAGTTTGGTGATGAGGTTCTTTGTGATTCTTCTGAGGGTGAGTTTGAGGAGTCTTTAGTTTAGTTTGATTTTTTCTTTTTTTATTTTTTTTTAAAATTTTTTAGTAATATTTTTTTATTTTTTTGTAATATGTGCTTTTACCAGTTTTTTGACGCCACCCTGCGAAAATGTATTGTGGCGCCAGAAATTTTAATTATATTTTATATATTTTTTTGAAATTTTAATTATATGAAATCTTTTTGAAATTTTTTATATTTATATTTGATTATTAATTTTTTAGAAAAAAGTATTATCGAAATTGTTCTATATTATATCCTCGTAGAGTGGTGTCAGAAAAGTGGTAAAAGGATATAATACTTTTTTAGTATTTAGTATTAATTATTTTTTGAATTATGCAAACATTTTTTAAAGTTACGATGACAATATTTATATATAGGTTTTAATAGAAGTATATTCAAGAATACGAAAGTATTCAATTACCCAAAGAAAAAAATTTATGAGATGATAATAATGAGTTACATAGCAATTTACAATACAACTGATGAAGAATGGGATTTATACAAACTTAACCGTGAAACTCGTAACCCTACTGGTGGTAGAGTTTTAGGTGGGGAAGTTAGTATTTCCTGTTTGATTGATGCTGCTGAAGATTATGGTATACCACAGGAAGCTATTCTGGGTAAGGCTAGGGATGTTGATGTCCCTTGCTTTGAATAAATTATTTTTATGATGGGAGGGTCCTTTTATGGGTCGTTCTTATTTTGATGAGACTGCTAAGATGTATCATAGTCCTTTTCCTAAGTGGAGTATGGATGCTTGTATGAGTATGCATAATGTTTTGTTGGAGAAGGGTTATTCTGTGAGTTGTGTTTATCGTGTTGGTTGTGATCGCCGGTATCATGATGCTTGGTTGGTTAAGCGTGCTGATATTCCAAGGTTGGTGGAACAGTTGTTCCGTCAGCGTATTGCTGTTGAGGTGCAGGCTGAGGGTCATGGTAAGGCTAGTATTAATTTTGTTTATGATTATAGTGAGACTCAGATTTGTGATGCTGTTGAGCGTTTTTGGAAGAATAATAATCCTGATACTTTTGTGGAGCCACCATCGGAGTATTGGGAGAATAATGATGATGAGGGGGATTAAGTTTTATGCGTGATTTGAAGTTTTTTGTTAAGAAATATACTAATAAGGATAACTGGCTGTTGTCTAGTATCTTATTGTTGGATAGTCTTGGTGGTGGTCGTAGGTTTAGTGTTGAGTGTAGTGATGGTTTTTTGTGGTTTTATGAGTTTGTGGTTGATGATGTTGTGGGTGCGGATGATTTGGTTTGCAGGACTCGTATTGGTAGGGGTCGTGTTGATTTGGTTGAGTATTTTGGAGGGTTGGGTTTTAGGGTTGTGTTGCCTGTGGATCATGTTTTGTTCTAAAAAATGTTTTTTTCTTTTTTATTATTTTTTTTTAAGTTTAGTACCGATAAGTTTATATAGTAGTTTATCTAATATATGAGTAGGTGAATACATAAAGTATTCCACTAAAAAAACCCAAAGAAAAAAAGAGATGATACAAAATGAGCATACAAGAAAAAATATGGATGGACGAACTCCACCAAGAAATGGAACCAACACCATTGCCAACCGAAGACGAAATAAATAAAATGGCAGAATACTACGGGGAGGACTAAAATATGATACTCCAAATAATCCAATTACTACTAATCAGCCTAGGCTTCACTAATAACTATAATAATCCAAGAAGCTTATACCCACAACAAAGATACACACAACCACAACCCGTAAGGTTCCAACTTTCACCTTTAACCTTACTCATATTATTTGTAGTGGGCATTATTGTTTTCGTAGCATTCATTTTCATGTTCATACCTGGAAACGAATCAACTTTAGTATACAATCAGTTTGATAATATTATCTAAAACTTTTTTTCCCTCTTCTTTTTTTTTTATCCGTTGACTCTATTTAATATATTCCTATTTTTTATAAATATAATACATGTAGACTAAATAATTTGGTCTACTATATAAAAATCGACTTAGTGTGATGTCTGACCAGCAAAAAAAAGAAGAGTAAAAAAAAATATTTTGGAGGGTTTTATTTTCGAGTTACCTATAAAAAATTAAAATTTTTTTTTTTGAAAAGTTATTTATCATGAAAATTATTTTAAACTCAAAATTCCTTCTCTCTTTTCAAATAGAAAAAATAAAATTAATAAAATAGAATAATCTCATTATAATCCTCTAGAATATATACTCTCTTTTTTTTCTTTTATCTATACTTTTTTTAAAATTAAACCCATAACAATTATATATAATCACTAGGATATATTATTAATATGAGATATCTTATCCAACAATATTATAATAAACGAGCGGAATCGGATATGATCCTTAACCGTATAGAGGATTCATGGAATCAATTATTCTCAGTAGGACCATTCGGACCCATATACCAAGTGCAAACTGGAGTATCAGTTAGCGGCTATAACGATAGCTTAACTAAACCCGCAATAATCCTATACCTCGTAACCTGTAAGGAATTAACCACAGAACAAATCCAATTAATTGAAAAACAATCCAATTCACTACTATTCACAGTAGACGATTGGACTGATATTGATTTACTAGGATATGGTGAACCAAACGAAAAGCAGAAATATTTCGGTTACAATTTCGTGGTACGTGATATTGTTGCACCAGATATCTTGGAGTCATGGCTAAAAGACTAATTGGGGGATATAATTATATGTTGAAGAAGACTAGTGTAATATTCCGTGAAGACGTCAAAGAAGGATACAAACATTACCAGTATTTCATCAGACATTGGACAATGGTACTATCAGCATTCGAAAAAACAATGTGTCCAGTACCAGTAACCACTTCAATGGATGTAAACAGCGACCTAATCAAAATAGGATTCAACCATCCTGAAGAAGAATATGAAATCGAAAGTAACGAGATAATGTGGAATGAATTAACCAGTTTCCTAAAAGCTGAAGGATTCCATTACCTTCAAGCAAAAAACGAATGGGCAGTTTATATCCACATCGATGATTTCGTAGAAAACGTACTATCTAAACCAGAATTATACAGATGGGATGGTAGAGACTAATGGTTGAAAAAATCTGTAAAAACTGCACATATTATTTCAGGGATGGGTTCTGTACATATCATTTATCATATTGGAGTCCGGATCATACTTGTCCAAAGTTCACAACAGAAGAACTACCTTTAGATTATGATTTCTTATACCGTCGATGCAAAGACTACATTAATATTTGTGAGATGTATAATCGCTATGAGGAGTTGCGCAAGAAACATCCTGATGATAAAAGTATTTCTTGTATTGGTACATGTAATGAAGATTTCTTCCTGCAATGCTGCTTGAATGATTTGCATCGGGAATTAAGTAAATGGAAAACAAAAAAATAGGAGTAAATTATTTATGGATAAGATTAGTTTAAGAAAATATAATAAAATAATGATTGTAATTTTACTTGTAATTATCGCTGTTGAAATTTTATGCTTACCATATCCTATTAACTGGGATTTCCTTGCATGGATATTCTGGATAGTATTAGCATTCGACATAGGAGTAATGGTAAGACCATATTTAATTAAAGAAGATGATGAATAATTTCATCATCTTTGAATTAAATTAATGTTTCAAGTTAAAAGAATATTAAACAAACGTGTTGATGTAGCTATGAAACCATTAAAAACATTAACCATAACAGAATTAATAAAGGAACTATCCCAATACCCGCCAGAAATGGAAGTATACTATGCAACCAAATATGCTTTAGTACCTTTAGAGGTTAAACAATACGAAAACCGTTGCATAGGAATAGACATGAAACAAGCTGAAAAACATAAATATAAAGAAAAATGACCACTTATGATTTTAAAATTAAATATTACTGGATTAACAATTGAAGAAAGAGATGACTTATTAAGACAATTAGAAGTTATCAAACACCATGTCTACCCTGACTTAAGAGTAAGTTATAGCTTAGTTAAATCTCGTCCTAATAGTATCACTATTGACCAGAACATTGAGGATTCGGAAAAAGCATTATTTCTCCTGCAATGCATACAACAATTACACATAGACCATAAACCTGATGAATATTATAATATTGATGAAGACGTGAGATTAACAGCTTCACTAGAACATTATAGGATATGGGAATGACAGATTTGATACCTGATTTCAACCGTTGGAATCACAGGCAATATTTGAATCGGTACTGTTTTAACTGCCGAAATTTTTTAGATCATAACCTAAACAAAACCTACATGCTAGGAGTACTGGAATGCGAACACCGAACATTCGAGGTTGAAAAATACCATACACGAGGAATAGCTTGTCCGGAATTCAAACCCACACTAGAATACCGATTAAATAAACTATTAAACTGGAGAAACATATGACTCACAAAACAATTAAAGAATTAAAAGACCTGCTGGAAGATTTCCCGGAGGATATGAAAATAGCTAACCATATCTGCCTATACTGGTTTTATCCCTCCGAATTAAAAGAATACGAAGACCGTATGACACAGGAAGATTATGAGAAGTTAACTCGTGAAGAAGCTTTAGACTTATGTATCTTTGAAGGTTCATGGGATGATGGTAGTGTAGTGGACTCAGAAAATATGATGGAGCAATTATTGGAGAAATATTATGAAGAAGGATACTAAAGAAATTTCAGCTATTGTAACGGATGTATTTTTTTACAAACCTGAAAAAACTGAGGGGGTGTTTGAATTATATTTGGGTTTGCAAATGTTTGATGGAATGTATAATAGTTTAAAGTTAAGTTTGGATTTTATACCAAAGTTGTTGGATAAATTAGATTTTTTTAAGGATGGTAAGGAGTATTATTTTAATTTATATCATTTAAGGCTGCAATGTTTGTGTAAGAATAAGTATCGGGATACTCCTTTAGGTAAGATGTATAAAGGTTATGAGATAATAGCTATTCGAAGTAATATTCATGAGGAGTGGTTATATGTATAGTAAAGTTCAATTGTTTATGTTGGGTGGTTTAGTTAGTGGAGTTTATTCTTTTGCTTTGTGGTTGTTTTTATTTAATCCTATTTGGTTTTTAAGTGCGGGTTTTGTTTGTACTGTTTATTTTTTTATTGTCTTGTTTTTGGCTTTAGTTTGTAATCTGATTGGTGTTAAGTTTAAGGATCTCTAAAAAAAAATAGGATGGGTGAGTTTATGTTTAGTTTTAAAAGGAAGAAATTAGAGGTAAGTAGTGAGCAGTTGAATAGTTTATATGTTAATTATGATGAGAAGCGTTTTAATGTGTATAATGATTTTGTTAAAGCTAATCAGGAAGAGGGTAGGAGTACTAATATCTTTTTGAGTACTGGTAAAACTATTACTGTTAGTTGTGATGGTTGTATGGAGTTGGATGATTTGGGTTTGGTGAGGGTTGTTAATCATAATCCTGATTGTGAGTGGGAGTCTATTTTTCCGTTGCGTGCTGTTGTTTGTGTTGAATCTTGGTTTTGAAAATGGATTTTTGGGTTCGGCCTGGTGTGGGGCGGTTTGTTGATGTGGTTGTTACTTTTGTTGGGGATACTTTAGTGGTGTCTTAAGTCTTTTTTTTCTTTTTTCATATTTTTTTGGTGTGTTTGTACCATAAGGTTTATATACTAGTAAAACATATACTAATATAGGTGAATACAAAAGTATTCATAAAAACCCAAAGAAAAAAGAGATGATAAACATGATGGAAAAAAGAACCCAAACCCAAATATTCAACGAAATCAAAAACGAAAACAAAGAACTCACCGCAGTCGAAATCATAATCAGCCACGAAAACCCAACACAATGCAGCGTAATCCTAAACGACAAACTATTCAGCTGGGGATACGAAACAACCTACAACAACGAACTAATAAAGGGAATCAAAAAAACAATCCAAGGCAAAGAAATATTATTAATCCAATTCATAGACAACGAACTCGCTGAAGGCTGGAAACAAGCATACCTCAAAGGAGACATACCAGAAGAACGCCACGACAGAAGAGTCATCCCAAGAAAATACAATGACATGAACGAACTATTCTGCGTAGACAGAAACCTCCTCTGGGATATAACCGATTATTTCAAAGGCACACCACATGAACTAACAGAAGAAAAATGCGCTTGGAGATATCACGCAATCCAATGGTACAAACAACATTTAATTTAAAATTATTTTTTTATTATATTTTATTTTTTTTTAGAGGAGGAATAATATTATGAGACATATTAATTATTACAACCAGTACTGTCATAAAATTTTAGGACAATATTATTTTTTCCATAAAGTTAATAATGCTCGTAGCTTTAGGAAATATCCTGCATTGAAACAAAAAAGAAGCACCAGATTATTCTTACGAAAGAAAAACCAATTAAGAAGATTTGTTTACAGTAATGTTAAACCTAAACGTGATAAAAGGAGGTTATAAACCATGCAAGAAAGATATAGAGTGTGCCCTAGTGCAATGAAAGCTATGGAAGACACTATTAGTGGATTTCACTGCTTATGTTATGATGAAGTGGAAGCTGAAAAATTAACTGAATTTTTAAATGATGATGAAATCCGAAAGGATGGGATTATAGGTTCTTTAGTTGTCTGTGCAGCTTTAGTTAGAATGTTTGAAAAGCATACTGGGACCCCAATCGTCAAGGCTATTAAGGAGGCGGGTGACTTCAAAGGAGACAATGATTTCAATGAAGAGTTAACTATATTCCAGGATAAGGTTAAGTCAGGATTCCATATTATAAAAAAATAAAATCTTTTTTTCTTTTTTTTATATTTTTTTTAAAGTTATGGTGTTAATGTTTAAATATTAAAAAATATATAATAATATTTAACATAATAGTTTGAGGGGAGGAATTACGGAGATGTCTGAAGTAGACACTGAAATCAGACAATACTATTTAAGAATCAATCTAGACAGATCACAAAGATGCTACTGTGTAAACCGAGTAGGAGGAGCATACCTAGGAACAACACGAACACTAGAAGAAGCACTATACTATCGTGACCTATACAGTGACGTCCGAGAAGGAACAGTACCAAGACCATCTGAACTGGATTTAAAAACAGAAAACCCATACCTAAATGAGGGATTGAAATATCCAGTACCCGAACGATTACAAAGAAGCCCCGATTATAAACCATACTCCCCACGAGGCAGCATATATCAAAGAAGCAGATCATGTTACGCATTATATTATAGCAACACATACTTGGGTTGCTGTCGAACATACGAACAAGCATATTATGCCTTGGGGAAATTAAAGGAAAACAATTGGGACACCAGTAAACTACCTGAAATATTAGAAGCCTACCCTGAATGGTATACTTGGCTAATGGGATTCTACCGTTACATAGTAGTGGATAAAACATATGAAAAATCCACTGGTGAAAAAAGGTATATGATAAGTATACCTCAAAAACATATAAAATCAGATAGTACATTAGACATCCTCCGAGGATACACTAACCTCGAAGACGCATTATACGAAAGAGACTTCCTAGTAACCCATGATTGGGATTACGAATTATTAGTCGAAGCTATTGATGATAAACAAAACCCATATTATAATATGGAATTACCACCATATCCAGAACGTAAAATCCGCAATATCAGCCAACGCAAAACACATGAAAAAGAAATACGATTAATGCAAAAAGAAATACTAGCTGACCCTGATATTTTACAAAAAGACCTAGCTAAAAAATTAGATACCTGTGATATGAATATTCGTAACTGGTTAAAACAATACAATACCAATTGGATGGATTTCAAAACATTAATATTAAATGGTGAAGACCCACTAGAAAAACTAACATTAAAACCTTTAGTATACCAACCAGATTTATCACCATCAAAGCCAAGTAACTTCAAAGGATACGTTCATCATAACTATAAAAGCAAAGCTAACCCATGGAATATAGAATACCAACACAAAAGCTATGGAGTATACCCGAACCGTGAATTAGCACTTAAAATAGCTAAAGACCTCGAGAAAGTCGGATGGGATAAATCACAGTTACAAGGTATTCAAAGAAAACATGGGCATATTGCACCACATGGAAGCCGAGACCTAATCTATAAGAAGGGCAATATTTATTCTGTCCGCAAAACAATTGGACGTAAACTAGGATACTTCGGAACCTACCCCAATCATCGATTAGCCGAGATAGTACGAGACATATTCCGCAATACTTCCTGGGATAAAACCCGTTTACCCGAAGTCAAAGAACAAGCAAATCAAATCTATAAAATAGAAAATAATTACTACAATAATATGTTCGGAGGAGTACGATTATGAAATTCAAAGAATTATTAGAAACAGATAACCAAAGAAACGAAACCTATGTCGATTTTGAAAAAGAATTAACACAATTCCGAAACAAATTCAATGACTACGATTTCGATTTAAACTATAGTGACTGTGAACACTTAATAGTACTAGTTGAAAATGTACGAGAATATAATCTAGGAATACACGAGAGTTTATGTAAACAGTTTGATGTTAAATTAGTCTATCTAAATCATTTAACACAACAATCAAGTAAAGAAACCTACTCCACATGGGAATATATTTACATGACTAAAGATTCGTTAGAACAGGAATTAAAATGGGAGGACATAAGAGTATGATGGACTTAAGCGAAACTTTAGATATTGGAACCAACTTCCCCGAAACATGGAAAACTTTAGTAAGGGAAATATTATTGAAATTTGAAGATGGGGCTGTTTATCATCATGAGAATATTGTTGGAAATAGAAAATACTCTGTCGATTTGGTGATTAAGATTGAGGATCCATGTGATGATGAAACCTATGAGAAACTACAAAAAGAATCACAGGATAAAGCCGAGCAGAATAAACATATTGAAGAATTAATATTGGAAATCAATAAATTAACTGCTGATGATTTAGAAATTAGCTTAGAGAAAATATTAAACTTATTAAAAAATAATACTACAGCTGGTGCTGATGAATAATGATTAAAGTAATCGAACAAGACACTGAAGCTAGATTAAAAGAAACACATGACCTATTCATGGAAATAAAACCTTTACTCGATGAAGGCTACAGCTTCAGCAGAGCATTAAAACTAAAAGGCCATCCAGTATACAATTACAAAACAGGATGGTTCAAACACTTAGTCGAATATGCACGTACACAAGGATATGATTACAATAAAATGAGAGGACGTAGAAAAAATGCCAACCAAATCTGAAAAATACTTACAAAAAGATGTTAAACAGAACCGTTTATTTGACGAAATAGAAGAAGACATACTTAAAATATTACGCAAATACCCATTCCAAAAAGTGTTAAAAGTAAAACATATTGAAACCGGTAAGTTAATTGTTGAATTGCAAGATGATTTCCCATCACAAGTAATTAATGATTTAAATGAGTATATGGGATTTGAATGCACTATCCATAAATCTGATTTTCATATTGATTTAATTTATAAACTACCAAAGGAGTTATGGTTGTGAATAGGTTCGTTATAATAGATGATGTTGAAATATTTGATTACCAAGACTCAAAAGTTGTTGCTATTGCTAATAATAGTCAGGGAGCAGTACATATAGTTAACTTGTTAAATGACTTGCATGATAACTTCATGAGATCCATTGACCACTGCACAGAATTAAATAATAAGTTAACTGAAGCTATTGAAAAATATGATAACATTCTCGGATTAATTGATATCCGTATAAAAGAAAATAAGCAATTAGCCCTATTACATTACCCTGAACCGGAAGATGAATATATTAACCAATATGATAGCCGAGCATATGAATTAGAACAATTAAAAAAACTAATACTCGAAGGGAAATAGTCATGAATAGTAGGAGACAACAATTACTGGAATATTACAGGTATTGTAAATGTGATGATAATATTTTGAAGTTTATCAAATTATATAATTTGAATTATAATGTAATTGAGCAAGAATACTTCTTTAGGCTTCAAGCAGAATCCCATAACATAAAAGAGGAGTAAAAAAAGGGAAAAATATGAGTTCACGTGAATATATCCTAGTTGATGATATACGAGAAAATATTGATAACCTCGTAGCTGTCCAAGAAAAAGTAGTGGAGGATTATAAAAACTTAACTAGGACCACTATGGAGGATGTTAAAAATATCCAGATGGGTTTGCAGGATGAAAAAGATATCCTGAACGGTTTAAAGAATAATCTAAACCTACTATTCAACATCAAACCAACATGGTACAAACCAGGATTCTTAATAAGACCTATAGAATTACACAGATATGAAATAAGACCTCCATTAATGGGAGTTAACCGTTCATCTAATGAATTCATGCTATTAAAAAAAACATTAATCCAAGCACATGAAAAACATTTCCTTTGTGATGGAATGGTCTGCTACGCTTACAGTAGTGTTGAGTCACATATGTGGGAGATACCGAATCCCATACCTGACGATGCATTCATAAGAAAACTAAGGAGAACATTAAGATGAGTAAATATAGAGTAATAAAAGATATCTTTGATGAGTACACTGTCCTTGACGGTGACGTCCTAGTAACCACCGAGATAAGAGATAAATACACAGCAGAAAGTTTCGCTGATTACTTAAATGATAAATACGAAACAGTAAATGAATTGATTGATGATAAAATACAGGAATGCGAACAAGGAATTGAAAAGATAAAACTAGGTGAAAAGGATAGTTATATTGTTAAACATGATATAGCTATCAAACTATTAAAACAATTGAAAGAAGAGATTAGCAATGTCTAATAGAAGATTTAGTGATGAGGATATTGAGGATATTGAAGGAGTCTTCCGCAAACAAGCCTATGCTTATGGTAACTTACATACCCTAACACACTCAGAACAATTACTCCTAACACACTTCTACGAAACAATAGCTAAACAAAGCGAACATGACTTAAAACATTTGGAAAAATGACACACGAAAGATTTTTCACAGACCATGAAGGATTCCTAACAGAATTCGATTGGGAAAATAACGAGTACATTGACGAATGGGGATTTGGAATTGGTGAAGACTGGGAGCGACTCTGCAAAAGATTAAACCAATTATATGAAGAGAACCGTAAACTCCAATGCCAATTAAAAAGAACCCAAAATCAATTAACTAAACTAGCGGACTTCAATGTAGAACTAATGGAAAAAAATAAGGGAGGTGAAATGGAATGATTGATGAATTAAAAATAATGGCTTTAAAACGTGAAAACAAAAGACTACGTGATAAATTAAAATCAAGTAAACATACTATTGACCAGTTAAACAGAGAAATATCTGATAATGAATCCACTATAGAATACTATAATATGCTATTAGAAGAAAGATTCCAGGAATTAAAAAAATATAAAACCAAATACGGTGAATTAAAATGAAGACATTAACAGTTGAAGACTTATATATTCAATCTAAGATTGACGAGTTTGAGAATTATAAGTTGTATATTAAATCAGACAAAGGTAATGTGCCTTTAGTGGTGCATGAACAATATCCTGAAGAGAATAAATTAGTCTTATGGACTGAAGAAGATTTAAAAAATCATTTAAAATCTAAAACGTGAAAAATAAAAGATGCCCAAAGAAAAAAACCGAGTAAATTTTAGGAGAATTTAAAATTTATTTTATATCTTCCAATGAAACCTTCTTTTAAGATAGGTGGAGGAAGATGAAATAATTTGTTTTCGTAAAATAGAATATATCTCCGAAAGTTTTATTGTGAGGTAAAAAAAGGGGGAGAATAAAAAGGGCAAAAAAAATATTCTCCCCCATATTTTACCCTAAAAAAAATAAGGGGTTGGAGGTGTAAAAAACGACAATGGATCTAATTGAAAGATACACTTTAAAAATAAAAAAAGACGAAGATGATGATGGTAAAATCCAATGGATAGACATCCGAGACAATAACCGAAGAGACAGTTACGGAATATACACTACACGTAAATTCATGGGAAACAATGACCACATCAGCGAAAGTAACCTCAAATATTTTGTTGAAATATTAAACGAATTATACACTGAAAATCAAGCACTAAAAAACGGTAACGATTATCATAAGCTAGTGTTAAGTAAACTCGACGATGAAATAGACTTTTATCATCAAGTATTGGATAAAGCTGCAAGCGATAAAAAGAAAATATATTTTGAAATCATCAACTGTTTAGAAGAAGTTAAAGAAGAACTACAGGGGGAAGACTATTGCTAAAATCAGATGGAAAACTATTACCAAGATATGGGATAGAAAAAGGCCACGTAGAACACATCGTAGACTACGGCACTGAAGAAACTACTGGATTTGCCACACTATTTGTAAACACTCAAGAAATAGTTGACCGCTTAAACAAACAAGACCGTGATATCGATGAATTACAAATGGAGTTAGCTGAAGCACACCGTATAATAAATAAATTAAGAATATACGAAGCAAGCCACAAATTCAATGAGGATTTAAAATGTCAGATAGATTCACTTACACAGAAAACACAGAAGAAAACTGTCTAGAACTAATCGATGACACTGGAGAATTAAAAACAGATTATGATAGTAATATTGTATTATATCCTTTAGATGACAGTATCACTATCGTTGATTATCTGAATACTCAATCCAGAATAATAACCCGATTATCATTAGAGTTAAGTTATAATGATTATGAAGATGAAAATATTCAAGAGTTAATTGATGATGTAAAAGACGAATAAACAAAAAATAAATTTATAAACCCAAAGAAAAAACCTGGAGGCGAATAATGTTATGGGTAAAAGATATAAAGCCGGAAACCATGGCAAACGAAAACCTAAAAAAGGACAGAGCTACATGGAAAGAGAAATCCGGATAAACCAACTAATAAGACAATTCAAAAGAATACTAAATAACAACCCATTTAAAATAAGTAACTATAAAAAAGCCGACCGTATAAGAGCACAAATAAAACACTTACTTGATGTGCAAAGCCAAGAACTACACACAAAGTCAAGAAGACGAAGATACGTATACTACAAACAATTATCAGATTTCAAAGGATTATATGTAACCTGGAAAAAACTAACTTTCCCACAATACATGAGGGTAAGATACAACTGTCCACGACATTTAATCCCCACCTTATCAGAATACTATAAACAAGTAAAAAAAGGAGAAAAACCCGAACTAATAAGATACTGGTGATAATTTATGCAGATTTTTGAAATAACACAGAAAATCCCTTATGAAACTATAGATGGAGAATTACTAGACCGTGACGAGATACATTTAGGTTTTGTGACTGATGAATTCTTCGCACAAGAATTCTGCAACACCCATCCCGATTGCAGGTATGGTGAAATATTTCCCGTGAAATATGTTAACCATCTTAAAGGTCGTATGGTAAGTGGTCCTGAAGACTTAGCTGTATTCAGATTACCTTATAAACGAATAGATGAGGATTATTAAAAGAGGGAGGGAAAATAGGGAGATGTTTGACAAATATCGTAATTATAATGGAATAATAGCTTGGAAAAATCCAAAGATAAATATGTGGGAGGAATTATTCACTTGCCGCACAGGTAAAGATGGAAGCAAAGCATATAATCATTTAATACATTTAAACAATGAAGTCAGCCAATTAAAATGGGATTATGAAGAACTTCGCAGACAATATGTCGAATTACAAAGCAAGTATGAAAAATTAAAAAATGATACTATGAATACCACAAAGTTAACCGTAAAAACTGATGAAACAGATCCATACACTCTGAAAGTATCCGGACAAATCCAACCCATAATTGCAAGGGATAAATATGACTTCACACATTTAGTAGATTCATTAATCGAACAAGGTTTCACTAAAGACCAAGCAAGAGAAATGGTACTGGAATTATTACATGAAATAGTTGATGAATTAAACAAAGAACATGAGGAGGAATAAAAAACATGACATATGTGACTGCTAAAGAATTACGAGAAAAACTAGCACTTGTACCGGATGAGACAAGAATAGCTATAAAACAAAAAACCAATGATGGTGACAGTTTATACTTTGATTTAAAATGTCAAAAAGTCACAGATAAAAATTTAAAACACCTATTCTTTTTAACTAGCCAAGGCTTAGACTATGTTATTGAAGGTGAAAAAGAACAAATAAAAGAGGAGGCCTCATTATGGTGAAGACTGTAGATTATATATTAAAATTCCATGAAGACTTTTATCTGCCCATCAAGGAGGAAGTTAAAGACGCCACAACACGTGCAAGCAGCAAACCATTAAATATTAATGATTTTGTAATAGCTACATTCGAACCATCAAATAAATTGTTATTGTTAAGGATTGATAATCATTATGCAAGACGATTAAAAGACTTAACCAATACTGAAGCAAAAAATGAAGGATACAGACATGCTGATTTATTGAAACATGAAATTAAAAACATTTACTCAGAAATATCTGATGAGGATTATGTGTATATTTACCAATTCACTGTAATCAGGGAAAAAGCCAAAACTCCTTTACGTGAATTCGAAGCAAATTATATGCTCAATAATGGTGTGTGGATGGTGAAACAATGAATTCTCCTGAAAGATACAGATTAATAAACATAGGTGGAGGTTATATTGTAGTAGATACATGGGCTGACCGTAATAGGGAAGATAAATATGAATACTTAATTATGCCTGACCCTATGGGTGGTCTTACCTGTAGAGAAGAGGAAGATTCTAAACGTTACAATATGAAAGACCTCGTGGCTAAATTAAATGAGTATAATTATAAATTAAATGGTGATTATACTGAAGGTGCAGCTAACATGGTATTATTATTGGAAAATAAAGTATATCCTCAACTTGAACAATTAATCACTGAAAAAATAAACCATATGACTCCACATTCTACTGAAAGAGTTAAAGTAAACTTTGTAGACTTGGATTTCAACACTAGTAAGTTTGATAAATATGAAATAAAATGTGATATAATCCGGAGTGATGAATCAGGTTATGCCCAACCATGCTTGGAAGACCACCTTAAAAGTTTAGACCAGTACACAATTACCAGATGCCTGATTGCGCTTAATCAGTATTTGGATAAGTGTAAAAATGAATCTGAAAAATTATTATTGTTAGGTTTACGGGCTGAATTAATGACAATGGAAGGATAAATTATGCCAATTTTAAATCCACAAAGTTACAGTAAAACTTACAAAATAGATGAAATAGACTCAATTACTTTTAAGGGAATACAAGGAATTACCAGTCATCCCCGAGAAGATGTATGGTTCAACCCATATATTATAATCCATACTAAAGAGGAGAAAGAAAAAGAATCGGATTGGGAGGATGTTACTGCGTATATTCAACGCAAAAAATCAATTGACATGTATTTTATCAGAAGAACCAATGCAAATGGATTAAGCCAAGGATATGGAATGTACTCTACATTAGAGGAAGCCGAGGCCATGGTGGAATTGTTAAAAAAACACAATTGGGATAAAAACGTGTGCTTATTCAAACAAGAAGAGGAGGAGTAAAAATATTATTTTCTAAAAGGGAATTAAACCAGTGTAATCATTGCCAACATGCTGACTGGGAATACGGTTGTAATGTATTGTATGGTTGGTATGTTTGCAAATTAAAAAATTATACTAAATCAGACCAAGAATGTGGTAGCTTCGAACACTTCAATGGAATACTAATAAGGAAGCAGTGGTTAAAATAGAGGAGGATAAAAATAATGGGATTGGAAATAAAGACAAGTGATAATGAAAAAAGTTTCCGTATTGGATATTTTGGATTTAGTTTTATTCGACGATTTTTCTTATTACATTATGGAACTGAAGTACATGAGGAATACATGGTAATGTTAAGGAACTTAACATTCGACCCAGAGGGAGTATTCTTTTTTAGTGAAAAATTTTATGAAAAGATTGGTGATTTAAGTATACTTATAGATCACAGCGACTGTGATGGAGAATTAACTTCAGAAGAATGCAGGAAATTAAAACCTTGTTTATTCGTTGATGAGGATATGATAATAAAATCTTTACCGGATTTCAATAAACCCGAAAAATATTTCCCTTTAATGTATGAATTCATTGAGTTAATATCTTATTGTGCTGATAATCCTGAAGTTAAATTAATATTCACATAAAAAAAAGTGAGGGGATGATTCATTTATGGTGTATGGGGAAATAGAAAAAATCATGATAGATGAAAGGGGACATGTAACTCCCAAGGGACATTTACTAATGAGTGCGGAAAGGATGATGAAATATTTAACCGATGAGAAATTATTCTTGGATAATATTGACTTCAGTATAAAATTATTAACCTATGCTCAGCTTATTCGTGATGAAAAATACACTAAA
>AUXO012749700.1_pt1 | contig 60981 bp, 78 predicted proteins | sample 768731 | NCBI WGS metagenome assembly AUXO01 (sample SAMN02715735, study PRJNA202380) | gut metagenome | biome: sheep rumen | host: Ovis aries | place: New Zealand: Palmerston North
GGTATAGATTTCTTTGTTCCAGAGGATTTTGAAAGAGTAAAATTAAATCCAGGAGAAGATGTTCTTATAGATGCTGGTATAAAAGTAATAGTACCTAAAGGATATGCTTTAATCTTTAAAGAAAAATCTGGAGTAGCAACTAAAAAGAAATTAACTATAGGAGCTTGTGTAGTAGATTCAGACTACAGAGGTGTAGTTCATTTACACTTATTTAATAGTGGAACTGAAATAGAAACTGTAGAAGCTGGAGATAAAATTACTCAAGGTTTAGTAGTGCCAGTTTCTTTATGCAAACCAGAAGAAATATCAGAAGAAGAATATAATTCTTATGATACAGAGCGTGGAGAAGGCGGATTCGGTTCTACTGGCTCTAAGTAGTTTACAGAAAAGTACATTGAAAATTAAATAGAAAGGAAAGTAGAAATTTATGTTAGTAACAGGAATTATTATTGGAGTCGCAGTTTTACTATTAGTTTTATTTATTATGGCAAGTTATACTAAATGCCCACCAGATATGGTATATCTAGTATCTGGGTTGAGAAAAGAACCTAGAGTTATAATAGGAAAAGCTACATTTAAAATACCATTTTTTGAAAGAGTAGATAAATTAACTCTAGAACTAATTCAGATAGATGTAAGAACTTCTAGTGTACCTACAGCTGACTTCATCAATGTAGATGTAGATGCTGTAGCAAATGTAAGAATACCTAAGGATAATGATTTAATACAAGTAGCTGCAAGACACTTTTTAAATCAAAGCTCTGATTATATAGCAAGAAATGTTCAACAAGTATTAGAAGGAAATATGAGAGAGATTATAGGTCAAATGCAATTAGTAGATTTAGTAAATAATAAACAAATCTTTTCTCAAAAAATCCAAGAGAATGCTAAAGATGACATTAAAGCTATAGGATTAGAAATAGTAAACTTAAATGTACAAAGTTGTACAGATGAGAATAATGCTATAAATGATTTAGGAATTGACAATTTAGTCAAAATTCAAAAAACTGCGAAGATTGCAAAAGCTGAATCAGAAAAAGAAATTAAAATAGCTGAGTCTAAAGCTGATGAAGAAGGAGCTAAAGCTAGAGCAGAAGCAGATGCAAAAATAGCAGAACAACAAAAAGATTTAGAAATTAAGAAAGCAGAGTTTAAAATAGAACAAGATAGAAAGAAAGCAGAAGCAGATGCAGCATATTCAATACAACAAGCACAACAACAGAAATCTATAAATGAAAGTACTGTAGCTGCAGAGGTAGCAAAAGCAGAGAAAGAAACAGAACTTAAAGAGAAAGAAGTAGCATTAAAAGAAAAAGAACTTGATGCTTTAGTAAGAAAACAAGCAGATGCTGAAAGATATGCTGCAGAACAAAAAGCTGAAGCAGAGAAGAACGTAAGAATACAGGAAGCAGAAGCAGACTTAGCAGATGCGGAAAGAGGAGCTAAAGCTAGAGTAGCTCAAGCAAAAGCAGAAAAAGAAGCGAGTGAACTAGAAGCTCAAGGTATAAAAGCTAAATTAGTAGCAGAAGCTGAAGGAAAGAAAGCTATATTATTAGCAGAAGCAGAGGGTGTAAAAGCTAAAGGTTTAGCTGAAGCAGAAGCTATAGAGAAGAAAGCAGAAGCACAAGCAAAGATGAAAGAAGCTTCTATTGTAGAAATGATAATGACAGCTTTACCTCAAATAGCTAAAGAAGTATCTACACCTCTAAGCAATATAGACTCAATTACAATGTATGGAGACCAGTCAACTAAATTACTAGAAGAAAATACTCAGAAAATAGATAAAGTATTAAAAGTGGCTCAAGATTCATTGGGATTAGATTTAAAAAGTTTAGTAGCTGGATTTGCTGGTTCAGAGGTATTAAACAAAGTAGTAGATTCAAAAACTAAAAAATCTAATAAAACTCAAACATCAGAATGACTTCAGTGACATTTTTATAAAGAGTTAATATAATTTTATATCTTAGCGCTACTAAAAATTTAAAATACCTATTTACAAAATTAAAATAATATGTTATAATGCACATATAAAGTAATTTTTGAAGTAAGTTCATTGGAGGTAAGACAGTATGAATGAATTAAAGCGGTTGCAGCAAGAAATCTTAGAAAATAAGAAGAGACACGGATTTAATACAACAAACATTGAACAGGAATTTTGTTACTTATATGGAGAAGTTTCAGAAGCATACGAAGCGTATTATAAACAGAAAGACTCTTTATCTGAAGAATTAGCAGATGTAGCTATTTTTCTTTTAGGACTCTCAGAGATTTTAGGAATAGACCTTTATGAAGAGATAGAAAGAAAAGTTGTTATAAATTCTCAGAGAGTATACAGCTTCAATGATAACGGCAAACCGATAAGAACAGAAGGGTAATTACTTACTTAGAGGAGATTTTCTCCTCTAAGCATATTATAAATAGGTGATAACATGGATGATTTAGAAAAAGAATTACAAAGACAGAAAGAATTTTTTCATCTTTTAGATTTAAGAGCAGAAAGAGACCAGATAAGAGCAAAGCAAATGACTCAAACTATAATTCTTTGGGAAATAGTAGTATTTGCTATTTTAGCATCTCAGATTGCTAGAGCAGTGAATTTTATATCTATAACAACTCATGGAATAATATCTTTAACTATTCTTATTGCTCAATTTATAGCAATTCATTATATAAAAAGAAAAGCAGATGAAAAAATTAAAAATAATAGAGAATTTCAAAGACATAATATAAAATAAAGCATATTATATATTATAAAGAGTTCGCAAAACTTTATTTTTCGTTCAATGTTTTAGCATTGAATATTTAGGAAGAACTTTATTACATGTATATTCTTAGACGCATTCAAATAAGACATTTAAGAAAGTGGAAAGTTCATAGTTAGAATTGGGGTTGTTCTAATTTATTTAGGGTTTGACTTCACAAAGCTCATTCACAAGATTATAGAAAGCGTTCATAACTCCTATAATTTATAAAAGGTGCTAATAGTCATCAGAATGAGTACCTGGCTGTAGTAGTTCTACAGAACTTTGGCCCATAGAATTAAGATAACTTCAGTTTATGGGGTGGCTCTAAGGAAATCATAACTTAGAGTGCGATAGATATAATAAACTACTATACAGCAAGAATATTTATATTATGCGCAGGAAATATAAGTGTTCTTAGTAGATATCTATTTCGGTCAGAGATAATTCATAAACTCTGATAAGGTGGTTTTAAATAGTTGTACCCATTAAACAACTATATATGCTTCCTTAGTATAATGGTTATTACTACTGACTTGTAATCAGTGAATGTTTGTTCGATTCAAACAGGAAGCTCCAGCTGGTCCATCACCAGCTACAATAAATCCATCAGACTCTTTAAATAGAGTCACACTGAAGGTTTATAGCTGTACCTATCCCAGAAACAGCTAATTATTTCAGGAGACAGTGTAGAGTGCACGTCAGTAATCCCACGGAGGACGAGATAGTGTTGGTTTAAATCCAACTCTCCTGACCATCAGGCCACAGCTCTTTGGTCTGTTTACTTCTATTTTAAGTTAGCTGATATCTTAAAATAGTAGCTAAAAATCAGAATTAGGGTACCTTCTCATACAAAGGTCACAGTGTATGACAAATCAATTAGTAATTAAGTGGAATCCAGTTGACTACGAGGATGAAACGAAAAGAATAGAGTTTGAGATAAAGTTGACGTAGTCTAAAAAGGTACTTTATGAAAACTTAGGTTAGTTTTATTCTAATTGTTCTTTAACTAACCAGTGCACACAGCGGTATAGCTTAATGGTAGAGCAGAGGTAATCTAGATGGAGGTTCGATTCCTTCTACCGTTGCTGAACAGGACAGTTTTAAAACCACTTGGAAGGAAAACCAAGCACAAACCCTCGGAGAAGATTAGTACTATTCCGCCTAAGTAAAAGTAGGGGAGGACTAGTACATAATTCTCTCTATAATTCTTTTAAGTCATCGTTATCTGATGATGAAAATAATCCTATGAGAGCGGGAGCTACATCCGCTCTTTATTTATGTCATTTTAAAACTTGTTATAAATTATATTAAGAGTAGAAAATTCATAGGAGGTTTGTAGTAATGTCGAGTTCAGTTCAAGCTACATATAGTGTGCAAATAGAGCAATCTATTCAAGACACTATTAATTACATAACTAAGACTAAAAGTATGACTTTAAAGAAAAATAAAAAGAAGAAAAAGAAAAAACAAACTGAAGAACAGTTTAAAAGAGAACATGCTTTAGATAAAGTAGTGAATAATTTACTACAGATGAAAGAAGGAGAGAGAAAAGCTCAATTAGTGAGACCTATAATACCTATTAGAGAATGGTTAGGAAACGAGTATTATTGTGGTTCAGAAGTATTTAATTTATATCCTTTTTGGAAAGAACACTTGATAAGAATATATGAATCTCCAGTCTTAATAAATGAAATAATTCTTACTGGAGGTCTAGGAACTGGTAAAACAACTTTTGCAAATGCTGTTATACTAAGAAAAATATATGAACTCAGTTGTTACATGAATGTGCCAGCTTTATTTAATCTTTTACCAACATCTTTGATGTTATTTGCATATTTCAATTTAAACTTAGAGCAAGCCAATTTAACAGGTTATGGACAACTTAAAAATATGATTGATACTTCTAAATATTTTCAAGAAATATTTCCTAGAAATCAAAAAATTAATTCATCTATTGATTTTACTCAAGCTAATATGATGGTAAGATTTGCTTCTAATGAGTCTCACATTATAGGAACTAACTTATTTGGAGCAATACTAGATGAAGCTAACTTCTATAAAGGAGATGGTCAATCTACTACAGAAAAAGCAGGAGAAGCACAATCTCAAGCAAGACAAATTTATACAGCTATAAGAAATAGACGGAAAATCCAGATTTACTAGCTCTGGAGAAAATAATTCTCTTTCTATATTAGTATCTTCTACTATGTATGACTCTTCATTCACTAATGAAAGAATTAAACTAACTGAAGAAGACCCTCACACTTATGTAATCAATGCAAGAGTATGGGATGTAAAACCTAAAGGAACTTTTCCAGAAGAAAGATTTTATGTATTTGCTGGAAATTCAGAATTAGACCCATTTATTATTACTAATCAAAAAGAAATGCAAGATGTTTATAATTCTTTTTATTTAGATTTAAAAGCTTCTGGAAATATAAAAGAAGATATAGCAAAAATTCCTTCACAATTTCAAGATAGAGTAGTTGCACTACCAATAAATTACAGAAAAGATTTTGAAACTAATATTATTAAATCTTTACAAGATATTGCTGGTACTTCAGTAGCTCCAGAAGGTAGACTATTTAGTAGTAGAGTACACTATAAAAATTGTATCTATTCAGAAACAAATCCAGTATTTACTAAAGATGAGATAGTTATATCTACTGCATCAGATATACTACCTCAAGACTATGTGAGAAAGGACTATGTGCCAGACCAACCTAATAAGAAAAGATACATACACTTTGACCAGTCTTTATCTGGAGATAGTTATGGAATTGCATGTACCTATGTAGATGATGTAATTACTGATAGTAGCGGATTATTATTACTTTTCTTAAAAGTAGAATGGATGTTAAGAATAAATCCACCTAAACCACCAGCTAAAATAGATTTAGCAAAAGTTAGAACTATAATTAAATATTTTGAAGAAGTTCATGGAATTACTTGGGGAACAATTTCATACGATACATTTCAGTCTGCAGAAGCTATGCAAGAGTTAGAAAAGTCAGGCTACAATGTTCAAGCTCGTTCTGTAGATAAAACTGATGAAGCTTATTTGACTTTATGTCAATACATATATGATGGAAGAATAGAATTTCCTAGGCATCCTGTATTTGAAGAAGAACTTTTTGGTTTAATGCACTATAGGTCTAGACATAAAGTAGACCACTTACCTGGAAAGTCTAAAGACGTTCGGAGATGGTGTAGCCGGTTCTATAATGAATGCAATAGAAGATCCTAATAATATTATAGATGCTCAAATGGAAGGAGACTTAGAGTTGTTATTTACATAATATATTATAATAAGAGAATAAAAGAAAAAGAGGTGCAAAAATGGCAAATAGATTTGGAAGAAGAAATAAAAAAGAAGATATAAAACCTGAAAATACTTCTCATACAGCTGAGTATTTATTAGAAAGTGACCAATCAGCTACAATTAATGGTCATCAAGCTTATAATTTCTTACAAGGTATAAGAAGTGTAGATGGCAATTACATAAACAATGATTTACTAATGGATAAGATGTGTCAGGATTCAGTCATATCTGCAGCTTTAGATATATGGACAGAAGATGCTCTTCAAAAAGACCCTTTTACTGGTGAAATGTTTATTGTAGATGTAGATACAGTAGAAGATGACCCTGTAGCTAAAAAACTTTCAGATGGTTTATCTAAAAGACTAAATCATTTATTGAAGAAAGATTTAAGAGCAGAAAAATATCTAGCTACTTGGTGTAAAAGAGTGTTAAAGTATGGTAATTGTTATTTAAAATTAGATTTTGCAGATAAGTTAACTGATGAAAAACTTAAACTTAAAGAATCTGTATCTGATAAAGAAAGATTTGAAAAAATAGCTATTAAAACTATAGCTATGATGACTAACAATGAAGATTCTAAATTAGATTATGCTTTTGATAATCCTCAAAAAATGTTGCCTAAAGGGAAACTAAATGAAGCATATAAAGTAGATTATGAGTCTATGATGAGAAATAATATAAGTGTACCTAAAGAAGAAAAATTTACAACTGAAGTACTAAAAGAAGATGTTTTAACTAGTAAACAGGAAGAAAAGACAGTTAGAGGTAGATGGTATACTGAAATTTTAGGACATGGAACTAATATTTATGAATTATCTAGTAAACAGAAAGTAGTTGCTTACATAGATAGAGATGCTCCTAATAAATTTATAAAACCTGACAATATAATAAATTTTGCTAATAATACAGGAAAACATAGAGTATCTTTTGAAGTTGGAGATGTATCTGATAAAGTAAATCAAAAAGAGTATTATTCTTTAGAAAGAGGAGAAGGTTTCTTAGAAAATGCTATGGTTGCGTGGCAAGTTCTTTCAGCCTTAGAAGATATTTTATTACTTACTAGAATGACTCGTTCTATACTATACAGAATATTTTCTATAGAGGTAGGTAACAAAGGAAATAAAGAAACAGCTCAGATTCTAGATAGATTAAAAAATAGATTAAAAATGGAAGAAACTATAGATATAAGAAGTAGAATATATAATAGTACTTTAACTCAAGTTCCTTTAGCTGATTCAGTATTTATTCCAACACATAATGGTGTAGGTGTAACTGATGTTAAAACTGTTGGAGGAGATGTAAATCTTAGAGATGCTATAGATTTAGACTATTTTAGAGACAAATTACATTCAGCTTTAAGAATCCCAGCTCCATACCTATCATACACAGAATCTTTACCTGGAGGAATAGGAGATAGTTCTTTAACTAGAATGGACATTAGATATTCTAGAACAGTTGCTAGAATTAAAGCAATTTTAGCAGAAGGACTAAAAGATATTTGTATAAGATATTTACAGTTAACTATAGGAGATAGAGCTTTCGAAGAATTACCTGATTTTAGAATTAAGTTTGCTAGCACTAACTCAGCAGAAGATATATCTAGAGCTAATTTACAACAAACTTTTATGGAGACATTACAAAAGTCTTTAAACACATTGAAAGAATTAGGTATAGATATAGCTACAAATCCAGAAGGATATAAGAAGACTAGAGAAACTTTAATTAATGAATATTTTGGTAATACTTTAGCTGAAGCTATAAAAGCAGATGAAAGACTTACTTCAGTAACAGCTCCTACAGAGTTAGCAAATGATAAAACTGGAGGAAATAGTGGACCTTCTGATATGGGACCAGACACAGAGATAAACATAGACAGTGGACCTAGCGGAATGGGACCAGAAGCTCCAGAAGAAGGAGAAATACCTGAAGAAGATTTAGATAATGTAGAAGTAGGACCAGAGACTGGACCAGCTCCAGACACAGAAACAACTAATGAATTATCTTAGGAGGATAGCTTATGGATATTCCAAGTTATGAAGAAACTTTATGTCCATGCTGTAAAAATAGAGAAATTTGTAATCATAATAAGTATACAGAAAAAATTAGACATACTACAGATTTTACAGGAGACATGAAAGTGTCTAAGTGTAAATACTATGTATATAATAAGGAGAGACAAAATGAAATTAATAGAAGAGAAAGTATTTTCTTTATTGGACAAGACTGAAAGAGAGACTCCTAAATTAGCAGGTAGAGCAGATTTTATCTATCCTAAATATATAGGACTAAGTAAGAAAGGAATTTTTCATTTTAAAACTAATTCTCAGAGTAGACCAGGATATTCTTGGTATCAAACTATAGAGATTAAAAATATGAGAACTTTAGCTCTTACTACAGATGAAATTACTGCTGATACAATAAAGAGATGGTTTGAAATAGCAGATGTAAATATATATTGTTCTGATGAATCATATTTGTATTACGCATTTCAATATATGGGAACTCAAAGAGATTACAATGACCCAGAACAACCAGAAACTAGAGCTCCTAAAAGAAACAATACTAAATTAGCAGGTGGTCTTTGTAAACACTTAGTTTCTATAATAGAACACTTGCAAATAGGTGAGTTTTATGAACAAATGGCAAAAGATGTTAATAACTGGAAACAGTACACATTAGGAAATGCATATAGGTCATTTAATAGAGGAAGAAATATGGGACAATATAACAAAAGAGAGAAAGAAATTGACTGGAAGAAGATTGATAGCTTTGTTGATGAGGCTCTTTGGGCAAGACATAATTTTGCTCAGTTCTTACGTTCAAACAATATAAAGAAAGATATGTATGCGGAGATAAATAGACTACAACAAGCTGGAGAAGATATGACTCTAGATGATTTCTTAGAAGATGAGTTCGGACTTACTCTTCAAGATTTAGCATCAGAAATAGGGGTAGAAGAAAAAGCTTTAGATGATTATTTTAAACAAACATACGGATTAACAAATACACAGGGTATAGGAAATTTAAGTTAAAGGAGGTAGACATAAATGCCATTATTTACTAATTATGGAAAACCTAAAGGACTTATAGTAAATTTCATGAAAGATATAGAACAAAGATATATACCAGCTCTCAACCAGCAGCTAGATACAAATATAAATAACTATCCATCTCTTACTAGAGAGACTTATGCGGTATATCAAGATGAAGAACAAGGAGTGTCAATAGAAATATCTAGTAATCATAGAGATATAGAAAATAGAGGAGACTTATTCGTAGCTGTATCTTATGATGGAATGAAAGAAGATGCTGGTATAATAGATTTAGACAATTTACAAGATGCTGTAAATATCACTCAATATTCTCTTCAAGAATTAGGCTTTAAAACACCTGAAGATAAGAAAAATGATGAAGCTGATGCAGAAGCTAAAGCAATGCAAGATAAAATAAACAAAGACTTAGAGGATAGAAAGAAAGCTGAAAGAAGAGATGAAATACTAAGACAAGCAGAAGAAAGAAATCGAGGGACAGAAAACCAGTCTGACATAGAGACAGAACCTGAAGAAGACAATTATGAAGAAGAAAAAGATGAGTATGTTTCAGAGTTAAACAAAAAACTAACTTTTTTAAGTAAAGAAGCAGAAGGTGCTGTTGCAGAATTAGAATGGCTTACTCTTCCTGATAATATTCAAGGAAATTCTGCTGAATTTATACATATAGAGATGAATTTTACTCATGTGTCTGGTGAAAACTTTTTAATAGAAACTAAAAGAATAAATCCTAAAATACAGACTATTTGTAATATTCAAGATTGTATTGGATATGCAAATAAAGTGTCTGACAAACTTAAAGTAACTCCAACTATTATAATGAAGGATGAAAGAGGAAGAGATTTAGAACTTCCTAAGAATATGAAGGAACCTGAGGATGACTCAGATGATGATTTTTCAATTAATATATAAAATTTATTGTTTACTATTTAAAAGTGTCTTAGAATTTACTCTGAAAAATAGAAAGTAGGTGTAAAAGATTGAATAACATAGAAATTTATAAGCGGATTTCAAAACATAGCAGATAGAACTTTTCAAGAGTTCAGAAGAAAAATATATGATTATTTAAAATATACTTTGTCAACTGTTATGACTGAAGACGACTTAGATGTAGTTGTAAAGCTGATAACTGAGATTTTCGGTGATTTATACATGAGAACAGGATTAATGCCTTGGCAAATAGATACAGCCAAGTGTCCAGAATCTCAACTAGAAGCTCTTAGTTATTTGATAGGGTATGATTGGAATCCTAATTTAACCGCAGACCAACAAAGAATGGGAATAGACTTATATTGTTTAATTAGAAGAAATAGAGGTACTATTTTTGGACTAGAGAATTTAATTAGAACTTTCGGACAAACAGTGAAAGAATTTTATTCTAGTTCAGATTTAAGAGGTGTAGAAGTAATAGAGTATGGTTCTGGCGGTCCAGAGACTTTAGAGCCTAATATGTTTCCTGGAGATATAATAGTTAGAGCTCCAGATTTCTCTAGTATACTTAGAGATAGTATTTTCGATACTAAATTAGCTGGCACAAGATTATTCTTTGAGTATTATATTTTCTTAGGAATATTTCATTTATCTATTACTACAGATTTTGGATGGGTAATAAGAATAACACCTGACATGTTAATACAAGGTTATGACCCTACAATAGATGAATTTGCAGCGGGTTGGAATGTAACTTTAGGGCAATTACTGGAGCATCAACTAACTCATGGAATTAGAGGAAATATTGCTAATAGTGTAACTAAAGTTGGACATAATCAAAACTCATTGCATGGAGAACATCATGGAAATTTAGTAGCTGGAATACAAGTATTAACTTACTATAAAGCTCCGTGGGTAAATGGATTTATTCTAAATGTTCCAGGGCTTACTAATTATAGAGGATTTGTACAACCTACAGAACATATTGAAACTGAAGAAATACTTTACAAATAAATTACTAGTATAAATTTTAAAAAACTATTTACAAACTTAAAATAATATGATATAATTATAATAAGAACGAGGTTATTTTAAAGGAGGTGAAAAACATGGATGATAAAATTAGAGAATATATTTCAAATGAAATAATAAACATAATGAACACATATAAAGATACAGACGTATCTTGGTCACACCTTTTAGAATTAATACATGAAGTAGTTACTGATTATGAAAATGCAACATCTCCTACAGTACCATCAGACATTAAATCATTTTTAAATAATTGGACTACAGACTAATAATAGAATTTTAAAAATTTTTTAAAAGAGTAGAGTAAAATCTACTCTTTTACATAGTATAAATATAGAAATTTTATAGAAAGAAGGTAGAAATTTATGGAAGAAAATTTAGATGTAAAACTTACAGGTTTTAATGGAGAAGAAGTATCTAAAGAGGAGTTTGTAGACCAGGTAGTAAATGCTATAAAAGAAGATATGGCTCCATCAGATAGAGAAACTCTAGAAGCAATTCCTTTAGTGGAAATAGACAATACAGAACAAGATATTACTGATACTTTATTAGAGAAATATACTGAGTTAGACTTAGAAATATCTAAAGTAGTTTTAGAACAAGAACAATATAGAAAAGAACATAAAGAAGTCTTTGATAAAATGAAAGAGTATGAAGACAAGATTGCAAAAATAGAGCAACAACAAGAAGCTGTTAAAGGTGACTTAAAGACTAAAATGAGAGAATTGAATAAGAAAGAAATAATAGGCATAAGATTTACAGCAAAATACACAGCTCCATATACTAGAAAGAAATTTGATACAGACCAATTTTATAAAGATTATGCAGAAGATACAGCTATGTATAAGAAATATGTAAGTACTACTAATGTATCTGAAAGTATTAAAATTTCTGAGACTAAGAAGAAATAGGAGGATTTTATGAAGAAGATAGTTACAGATAATACTACAATTTTTGTAAATCATATTAAATTTATACGAATTATGGAAGCTGGAGTAAGTCAAACTAAAGAGAAAAGATATACAGTAACAGCAGTTTTAGAAGATTGTACTGATATAGATATTGATAATATAAATTGCATAATATTAAATTATGATGAAAACGGAGAGTTACAGAAAACTAGAGAAGAAGCTCAATTATTTAAAGATTTTTTAGAAAGAAAACTAGATAATCAATGGGAGACTATATTTACTTTAGATGTATTAAAAGAAGTAAATGACTATATAAACTATAGTAAACAAGAGCATAAATCTACGATGGTAGATATTAGTAAATTAAAATTAAATGAAAAAGGAGAAGTTGTACGATGAAGATTTTATCAGAAAGAGACCCTTTAGAAGTATTTTCAGAAGCTTCTAAAATATTAAACAATGCAGTAGAGCATACTTTAGGTCCGGATGGAACTAATACTGCAGTTCACTTTCAAAATTTTTACAACATAATAAACGATGGAAAATCTATAGTAGAGCAATTAACATCTTTAGACCCAGAAATAGCTCCTGCTATGGAAACTTTAAAGCAATCAGCTTTTGAAACTAATAGAAAAGCAGGAGATGGAACTACAAGTACTATAATTATAATGAACCAACTAATACAAGGAGCTAAAAAATACTTAGAAGAAAATCCTAAGAAAAGTCAAGTACAAGTAGCTAAAAGAATTTTAGATGTAGAAAAAAGATTACAAGATTTAATTCTAAAGCAAAAAATAGAGATAGATAATAAATTATATGAGAAAGTCGCTAAAGTGTCTCTAGGGTCATCCTCATATTCACAGATGCTATCAGAAGCTTTTACTTTTTTGAATGGAGAAGGAGTTCCAGCTTTAGTTAAATCAGACATACCCGGAGTAGAATTAGAAAAGATAGATGGAGTAAATCTAACTAAAACTAGTGTGGTAAGCTCAATGTTTATAGATTTATTACCTAGTAAAGAACTTAAAGATGTTCAAGTTATTACTTTATTTCAAGTAATAGATAGATTTGAAGAAATGTTTCAACTAGTAAAATTGTTAAATCAAAATAAAGAAAAATATACAGTCTTATTATATAATGAAATAAGTTCTTCAGCTTTAGAAAATTTATTGTTTAATCTTTCACAAGATAAAAGTAAGATAGTTCCTATATGTATGAAAGACTATGGAAAAGACATGAATAATATGTTAGATGAAATAGCTAAATATACTGAAACAGAGATTATAGATGGAGGAAGCTTAAAAACTACAGATATTTCTAAGATAAAAATAGGAAAAGTAGATAAGGCTATACTTTCTCAAAATTCTTTAGTTTTAATCAAAGATGAAGTTCCAGAGTTTGAGTATAAACTTATTTCTAGAAAAGCTTGTTTGATTAGAGCAGGAGGAGCTACTAAAATAGACATGGAAGACACTTATAGAAGACTAGAAGATGCTATTTATTCTCTTGCAGGAGCTATTAAAAACGGAGCATTTTTTGGTGGCTATGGTGTACCTTATAGAAGCTTAGCAGATGATGTAGATGATGTAGATGTTCCTAAGTTTATAGTAGACTCTCTAAAGTACATAAATCTTAGTATTTTTGATGAAAATGCAGACTCAGATGCAGTAGACTCTGCTTTAGTAATTTCAGAGGTAATTCGTAATTCTTTCTTTACTGCAGCACAAGTAATTACTACAAATGCACTAATCTATGACAATATAAGATAAAAATATAAAAGTTAACTGAGACTAACCTTAAAAGGTTAGTCTTTTTTCATGTCTCTAATCCTAGTTTAAATAATTAGTTTACACTTTTATCTCAAAAAAATTTTTCATTTAGAGTCTTTTAACTTTGAATTAGTTTTTGAAAAGATTATGGAAAATTGACTATTTACAAATTCAAAATTTTGTGATATTAATAGGTTAGAAAGGAGGAAAGAGAGTATAAAATCTATATGAAACGGACTGGAGAGAAAGCTAACTTAAAGTAAATTTAACTCTCATACTTGAAGCAGCTTTAAAGAGAAATTTTGGAGGGATTATTATGAAAAAGAAGGTTATTAATACCGCTTATGACAAGTGGTTAAAAAATTTAGTTGGAGAAAGAGAGTTATTTGAAGAACTAACAGATGAAGAAGTTTATAAGATAATTTTAAAAGTATCAGAAATTAGTTTTATTCGTAATTCAGTTATAGATAATTTTTATACCTATGAAGATATAGCTAATGAAATTTTTAAAAGCTATTTAATCAGAGATTGGGAGAAAGATTTGAAAAACTTCTCTGATGTTAAAACTGAAGAATTTCCATTTTATGATGAAAAAACAGGTAAATATTTTAGTTCTTGGAGACCTAGAACAGAGAAAAAAGGTTTTGAAAGAATGAAAGCTAGAAAGATGACTATAGAGCACTTTAGTAATCTTATCTACAATGAAGTAAAGAATTATGTTGCTGGTTATATGAGAAATAAGAAGTTTAAAGAGATGGTGAGAGAAGCAATTTCTTTAGATTTAGACTCAGGGAGTGTTGATGAAGGTATTGCATTCATAGAAACAGTAGAAGATTCAAGACAAACTTTTAATAGCAATAATGTTATAAGTGAAAATACTTTAGAGAATACTTCTAAAAACTTAGAAGATATAAACTTAGAGTATAATTATAGTATAGAAATAGATAGAGAAGTTAAAGTACTATCTTATGGAAATTTGTTAGAGTTGTATAAATATTTAGACTCTGGAAAAAGAGTAACATCAAAAGAAGTTTTAGAACATATTATATATAAAGGAAGCAAAGTTATTTCTGCAGAAAATAAAAGATTTGTAGAAGAATTTATTGCTAACTTTAGAAAATATCTATTAGAAAACAAGATAGTTTCAGTTACAAAATACATAAATAATAGAGGAAAGGAGAAAAATAGTTATGCTTTTGAATAATTATATTAAGGTAAAAGAATTAACAGATAATATGATGGTTGATGATATGTTAGAGAAGTATGATGATACTTCTCCATACATGTTTTGTAGAATTTTAGACATAGATGCTAAAGCTTTAGAAAAATTGTCTAATGAAACAGATATACATGGTAACAAACTTGAAATTCATAAACTTTTCAATGAATCTGTCTTAGTAGTTAAAAGAGTTACTAAGATTAGAGGATTTAAGGGATTATACATTCAAGTGTCAGACATTATAGAAATAATTCCTAAAGATGAATATCAAAAATATGTTTACAAATAAAGCATAATATATTATATAAGGAGGTGAGAAGAGATGGGAGAAGTTGTAGATTTTCAAAAGGCTAAAGAAGAAATAACAGAAAATAAAACTAATGAGAATGTAAATACTCTAAAACAACAAATAGCAGATAACATGATGCTTCAAAAGTGTATAAAAGTAATTTCTAATATTCCACTTTATGATGTAGACCCTGAAACTAATGAAGTAGTAGATAAAGATTATGATTATCCTGCATTGTTAGAAGAGTATAAGGCAAATGTTTTAGCTAATAAAGAAAAGTTTGAATCTTTGGGTAAACCGTCAGAAGCACAGACTAGTTTTTATTATCAACTATTTCAGATGGGATATAGAACTTTTGGAGCTAAATTCTTTAAACAGATGTGTATGAATGAAGTAAACTGTGTTCAAATGTTTATTGGTATATGGAGTATTATAGCTGGATTAGAGGAGATGTCTAACGCAACTGTAGATATGGATAATGAGCTTAGAGCTTATAAATCTATTAAATTGACTGATGAGCAAAAAGAAAAATTAGCTGAAGAATTAAAGAAAACACCTGAAGAATATATGCAAGAAATGATGCAAACTGTAGAAGAACTAGAAAAAAGTCCAGAAGCAGAACAAGCTTCTGAAGATAAAGTAGAAGAATAAACATATTATTTATTAAGAAAGCCGATAGCATAGCGATAGGCAAATTTAAAATTTTAGGAGGAATTTAAAATGGGAGAAAATGATTTAGATTTAGAACAACAATTAGCAACATTAGGAGTAAGCTTAGGAGGAATTACTTCATCTAAAGATGAAATACCTGTACCTAAAACTACAGTAGCTACTCCATACACACCAGAAAATCCAACAAATGCAGGAGTAGTAACTAATAGTATAGTACAACCTGCACAAACAGTGCAACAAACAGTTCAACAACAAGTAAATGAACAAGCACAGGCTCAAGTAGTTCAACAAACTACGACAAATCCTCAAGCAGGAGTATCATATACTACAGTTCAACAAACAGTTAGTAAGCCAGTAGCAAAGCCTCAACTTCAGCCTCAACAAGATGAAGAATTAGTATTTATAGATTTAGCTCATGCAGTAAATACTCAAAAAACACCTTGGCTAAGATTAAAAGATAATGAATACTCAAGAGTTTTATTTTTAGGACTAGATAAAATACTACCTCAAAAAATGCACTATATTAAAGGTCTAGGCTGGTGTAAATGTCTTTCTACTTATAATGAAGATGGTTGGTTAGAAACACCTGCTCAATGTTGTAAGAAACTAGTAAATACACCTACTGGTCCAATGTTGTTCCCTAGATTAGATGAAGAAGGAAACGAATTAAAGGCTAAAAGTAGATTTTTAATACCAGTTATAGAATACCCAGTAGATAAATCTAATGCTAATAAAATAGTTCCCGGACAATTACCTAAGTTGAAAATGTGGAATATGAATGCTGTAGAATGGGGAGAATTAAGAGAAGGTGTTCAAGCAATTTCTGAAAATCCTGATGATTTATCTACTGCAGATTTATCAAATGTAGATTTTATATTACATAAAGATACTACAGGTAGATTTAAAACTATTAGTGTAAAAGTAACACCTAAGTGTTTAAGAGAAAATTATAAAGATGCTATAAATGCAGAAATAGCAAAAGCTGATAGAGATTTTTATATAACAGCTGTAAAGGAAGCAAGAAAAGTAGTTTCAGAGGAAACTATGGCTCAAACTTTAGATTCTTTAGAGGCTGCTACAGAAGCAGTGAATAATGCAGTAAATCAAGTTATAGAGAATAACACAATGGGAAATCAAATGTTAGATATTTAAGAGAGGAACTTCTTCCTCTCTAATTTTATAAAAAGGGGAGGTAAATAAAATAGATGGATGTAAAAGTACTTTTATGGATAACAGTTGTAATATTATTAATTGCAATTTTTATTTCAGAGAAATTACAGAGAGCTCAAAAGAAGAGACTTGATGCACTTAATAAATTAGTAAGAGATAAAGAGCTAGAAATAGAAAGAAATAAAGCTGATATCTGGAAAAGAAATCAAGAGATACAAAGTTTGAAGAATAAAGTTGCAGATATTAAGAAAAATGAGAATTTTGCACTTGATATGTTTTCTTCAGATAAAGAAGACTTAGAAAAAATTCTAAGAACAATAGAAAGAGATTATTCTATAACTATAGCTTCTAAAAAGTACTTAATAAAATTACTAGCATTCTTTCTAATAACTAATCATTCTATGTTATCTATTGAAGATTTAAAAACTAATAAAAAGACTTTAATAGATAATACTAAAACTCTTAGAAAATATATAATATATGGAAATACAGCCAGCAGTAATAAAGAAAGATTAGAAATAGGTAATGCACTTCTATCTCTAATACTTTATAATAAGAGGAGTAAGACTAAATGACAAATCAAGACATAGTAGAAATGTATTACTTAGCTTTATCTAGTAGGCAATGCTTAGATAAAAGATATAATCATAGCTTAGATAATTATGTAAATGATAGATGTATGAAATTTTGTAAAAAGCATAAAATAAACATTACTCATCGGAAGTGCATATAGAGAGCTTTGGCATAAATTCAATTATTATAAGATTAAAAATATAAGAGCTATAATAGAAAATGGTGTAGATTTATATGGGCTAAGAGCAAATAAATGCATATCAGATAAAGAAATAGTAGATAGACTTATAAAAATTAAATCTCAAGAAAAATTATACATAATGAATGGAAAGATAGGTAATTTTAATAAAAAGTAAACATCAGAATTAATTCTAAGACATTTTTATAATTAACCAATATAATTTAATATACTAGCGCTAGTGTAGGTTCTAATTTTACCTACACTTTTTAAATGATTATAATATATTATATTAAGAGAACTAAAAGAAAGGAGATACAGAGATATGTCATTACCTACAATTACTTTTATGTATATAACAGCTGGGCAAGGGAACACTGGTACTTCTGGACAACAATTAGCAGATTATTGGACAGCTAACTTTGATTTAATAAAGAGGCTGTTAGTTTCTTTAGATGAAGATTTACAACATAAAGTATCTTCAGATGATATTATTTCATTGAAAGTAGAAGATAATGTTGCTTACTATACAACTGATGGTACTAATTGGATTTCTTTAGGACCTTCTTTTGCTAACTTATCTGGAGCTGTAGAAGATAATGCAGCTTTAAATGAGAAGTTTTCAAAATATGTAACTATTGCAAATTATAATAATGCAGTTACTAGAATTTCTACTTTAGAGTCAAATGTTTCTATTATTACAACTACTTTAGAAGACTTGGAAGATACTGTAAATACTCTAAATACTCAAATGAATGATAGTACTAATGGTGTATTGGTAAGATTAACTAACATGGAAAATAGTTTAGAGCATAAAATTTCTAGTACATCTGTAGCAGAAATTAGACAGACCTCAAATACATACATAGTAGATGGACAAGAAGTTACTGAGTATTTCTTACAATATAGATTAAATGGTTCTTCTGAATGGGTAGATATAACTGGAGCTAATACAATAGAATGGTCTAACATTATCGGAGACATCACAGAAAATGCAGCTTTAATGAATCAATTTGACATGGTTAATGATGCTATAAGTGATAACACTGATTCTATAAATGAAGTAAGTGGAAATTTAGCTATAGCTCAAGCAGATATAGAAGCATTACAAGCAGCTCTGAACAATTATGCAACTGTATCAGCATTAAATTCTGCTATATCAGCTATACAGAATCAGATAGATGATATTGCTGGAGATGTTACTACTTTACAAACCAGTTTGGGTGAGTTACAAACTACAGTTTCAAATATGAATACTTCTTTTACTGATAGAATGGATGTAATAGAGAGTGAGATAAATGTAGTTTCTATTGAAGCGCAAGACTATGAAGCTATAACAACACCAGAGACCAATACTATTTATATGGTTACTGATGTATATCAATAATTAGAATAAATTTTGGAGGTAAAGTTAAATGATAAATCAAATAGGAAGATTTAAAGCAGACTCTAGTGGAGTCATTCACATTACTAATAAAGAAGATGAAATAGAAATAATGAGTGAAATAGATAACATGTCTACCAAGATGTGGAAAGACTTACCTTTAGTAAATTTAGAATATAAAACTGATAAGAAAGGAGATAGATAGACATGGCTTTAGGAAAAGTTACATTAGCAGCTAGACAAAGACAAATGCTTGAATTTATGGATAACTCTAAAAACTATAGGTTTATAGGATTAGGTAAAAGAACACCTTGGCCAGTAGAGGAAGAACCACCAGAGCCAGATGAAACTATGACAGACTTAGAAGAAATAATAGGACTTCAAAGAGTAGATTATTATAAATATGCTAAACTGATAAAGAATCCGACTACTTTACAAAAAAGAACTGGTGTTTATTATAAAGGTCTTTATTATTCTGTAACTCAAGACTCAGAAGTAGCCATAAATGACGGATATACAGATGTAATAATAGGAATAACATTTGATAGAGATACTATAGCAGCTATTCCTATAGATGTATCTTTTAGACAAGTAGGTCTTTTTGATACTGTAAATGCTACTTCTAGTGAGATTCAATATGGTATTTCAGCAGATGCTTGGAACAATAAATCTACGGCAGATAAAGGAATGTTAGTAGCTGTAGAAAATAGAGCTCCAGTTACAAGACAAGATGACCAGACAGAGCAAGTAATAATGCTTGTATCGTTTTAAATAAAGTAGAAAAGAAAGGAGAAAAACATGCAAACTTGGGAAAAACTTTTAATTAATACAACTACTCGTGAATTAATAGAGAAGTTTAACATTAATGCTACTAGCTCAGAGTTTATAGATAAAACTCTAGGTAGTGTAATGAGTAACGGTTTATTATTCACAGGAACAGAAACTATTGATGAAGAAATCATCAATCCATTTACACCAGTTCCTATCAGTGGAGTAGTTAATTCAAATACTATTTTCGATAATTTTAGAATGTATTTTAGAGAGACAAATAATGTAGTAGAAACTAATCAACTTCCAGTTGATTTAACTAATTTTAATGATGCTAAGCCTCACTTTTTATATTTTAAAGAAGATTTTACATACAGAGTTTCTGATTATATGTTTGGTCAATCTGATGAAGTTCTAATTTGTAGATTTGTAATAAATGAAGATAGTACTTGGAATCAAATTTATATTATGGCTCAAAGAGCAGGAACTCCAGCTTATGATGCAGGAGATGAATTTTATTCTATAGATGGAATAAATGTAAAGAGTCCTGGAGGATTGAAGTTATCTCACTTAGATGGAATAGTAAGACGTTCTGGAATAGAATTTACAGATAGATTTTCACCAGATTTATATAGATGCTTTGCAAATTCTAACACAGCTGTTCCTATAAGATATACTAATTTACAGAATGAAGTAGACTATACAGCAGACCCAGTACAGAATGTTGACCCTAATCACTATATGACTTATGATTCTAATTCTAAGCTTAAAAATAATGCTTCAGAAAGAATTAGAAATTTATACAATTTAATTTATGGAGTAGATGAGTATGCAGAAGTACTAGCTAAAGCTTTATCAGATGATATTACATCTGCAGCTGGACAGTCCGAGTATAGAAAAATAGTAGATATATTTGTTGCTCACATGAATAGTATCTATGTAATGGTTGGAGAATTAGCAGATTATTTATCAGACTCATATTTTAGTACTATAGATTTAACAAACCTAAATAATAACATAACAGCATACATGACATTTTCTAATGATAATTTCGGAGATACAGTTCCTATAACATTTGATACTGTAGACGCTATTAGAAATGCAGTTTATTATTTATTACCTGGAAAGAGTGAAATCTGTGATATTCCTATGGAAGATGTTTTAGGAGTCTTATATACAGCAATAAATGAACTATCTATAACTTCTGGGACTTTGAAAAACGTAACTACAGATTACTATACTCTTCAAAGAGTTTTATGGGATATATATGAAGATAAATTAATAGTACAATATGGAGATAGAGAATTTGAAGACTTAGAAAGTGCTTCAGATGCAATCTCTTCTATGACTTATCCAGTTCCTTTTGGAAGATTGATGTATATTCCTTTAGCAGTAATAGTGTTAAAACAGGGAGAAACAGACTTAGCTACTAGTACAGAGTCTATTATAATAACTAAACAATACATATATGCAGATTCTGAACAAGAAGGTTTTGCAGATTATGTTGCAAGAGCTTTAGCCAATAAAGGACTTGCATATATACAACAGATTTTAGATGGTTCTTTACCAGTAGGAAAAGCTAAAACATTAGCCTATAATAACAATGGTGTAGACACTTATGTAAGTGGTGATTTTTATCTAAATTATGATAATTTAAGAAATGCAGTAAAAGTAATAAACAATCTAACTTCTAGTACTTATAATAGTAAAGAAGCTTTATCTGCATATCAAGGATATTTATTAAATCAAAATAAGTTAAATAGAGACGGAAGTAACAGTATAACTGGAAATTTATTACCAGATACTACTAATACTAAGGACTTAGGAAGTACAGATAAAAGATTTAGAAATATCTATACTAACCAACTTAATACTTCTGGAAATATAACTTCTGGAGGAAATATTTTACCTAGTGCAAATGAGTCTAAAGATTTAGGAAGTAGTTCAGCTAAGTGGAATAATTTATATGTTAAAGCTATTTCTGGAGTAACTTCTATTTCTACAGCTTCTATTACTACTTCTGGTAATGCTTCTATAGGTGGAAATTTAGGTGTTACTGGTTCAACTACTTTGAAAGGTACTACAGTTCAAGGAAATTTAAGAGTTGCTGGAACCGCAACTATAAATGGACTTACTCTTGCTCTTAAGCCTACTTTCGATAGTGCAGATAAAGGTGGATTTGTATTATCTAGAGGTGAAAGTGGTGGAGGAATAACTGTAGAGTTTTTAGAAGCTGCTTCTGGCAAAAACTCTGGTAATTTAGGATATTTTGCTAACAAATCTGTAGTAGTAAGTTGGTAGGAGGTGTAGAGTATGGCGACAGTAACATATACAGTTTCAGGTACACAGATGCACTCAAGAAAGCCTAAAATAAAAAATGATTTAACAATTAAAGTTACTAGAAAGAATAAACAAACAAAAAAAGTTACTATTTCTATCACTGGAACTATTACTCCTGCTGCTAGTACAGAATTTTATAGAGGACCATTTTCTAATCCTCAAACAGGTTTCTATTTTTCAACTCATAAAGGTACAGATGGTAGACATGGAAATTATTATAATTTAAGATATGGTACTGATACTGATATAGATGTAAGTTGGAGTGAAGAATGGACTAGTGGCACTTTAAAGATATATAGTCACTGCGGTTTCGGAGACTCAGGAGACCATTCTATTCATTGTTCTTATGATTATGATAATATATTACTTAAATCTATAGATATTTCAAAGTTACCTTATGAAGAATATATTGACCCCACTAACTTTACTAGTGGTAAAGTATTTAACCAAAATGGAGTACAGAATGGAAATGAAAAGCCAGATAGATGCATTAAAGTAACTTGGTCTGGAGAAAAACCTGGGAGTTATAGCTTTGATAGATATAGTATAGATTTATTCAAAGTTTCTGGGCATTATGATGATGGTACGTATAGAATTGGTTCATTTAACAATGTATCTAAAAACACTTTATACGATTTAGATAATATTTCATATAATGGAGACTATAGAGACTTAAATAATCGTCATGTTAGACCAGGAGATACTTTGTATGTATGTATCAGAGCTCATAGCACTAAAGGAGATGGAGGTAGTTGGTTACCTAGATATTATGTAGGAACGATAAAATTATATAAAGATGGAAAGATATTGTATAAACAGTCTAATGGTACTGGAGTAGAATGTACTAAACTATATTATAAGCAGTCTAATGGTACAGTACAAAAAGGAAGATATGCTTTTTATAAACAAAATAACAGTACTGTAAAAGTCATAGATATGTATACATATTGTTATGAATAATAAACAGGAGGTTCACAGAAATGCTCAGAATAAACACAGAGATAATTTTAGATAATGGAATAGTAATTAATTGGCTTCTTTTAAATCTTGTCTCTATAAGGAAATCTGAATTGGAGTTAACTTTTGATACATTCACTTCTAAAGATTTATTAGTAAAGTCAGTTGAAAGAAAAATAAAAATAAAAGAAAATTTAGAATTAGCTGCAAAGTTTAAAGATATGGTTGATAATAAAACTTCTACTGATAAAGATGAACTAAATGAGCTACAAAATAAAATTAATAAATTATCAGATGAGGTAGATAATCTTCCAGATTATAATGAAGTAGTTATATCTAATTTTTCAGTTACTATTCCATATTCTCATAAAGAAAAAATAACTAAAGATTTCATAGTAGAAAAGTTAAAAGAAAAGAATTTATTTAAGATAGAAAAGTATGAATAGAAAGGAGATTAGATAATATGATACAAATGCTTGGTAGTTCTAGACTACTTAATAAGGCTATTCAAGAGAATGTTAATTCTACGAATACTAATAGAATTATAGAACTATATGGTATAAGTTCTATTGATGAATTGACTGATGTTCCATTATTAGTTAAATCTTCTGTATCTGGCACAAGTGCTACTACTTATATTGAGATAACTAGCAGCGGAACAACTATAGATACAGTAGAACTTAATGTTTATAACAATGGTGCAATAGATGTACCATTTTCAAACTGGGTTATAGCAAACCAATTGTACTTTTTAGTATATGATTTTGATAATAGTTGCTTTAACGCTTTTCCAGTAGGTAGCGGAGAATCAGCTGCTCCCCCTCCTAGTACTTTAATGGCCTTATCAGATGATATCTTGACTTTAACAAATTCTTCTACAGCTTCTGAGATTGAAACAGCCTTTGGAGATGTTGACAGTGAAGAGACTTTTATGGATTGGGTTAGCAGTATGTCTGGTCAATTAGTTATTTTTGATTTAGATTATAGTATTGTAAATTATATAACAATAAATAACTATAGAATGTCTAGTGATGGACTACACTACTCAATTTATTTTAATACTTATAATGTTAATAGCAACAATACTTTAGAATTAGTTTACAAAGTTATGACTTTTAATAAAACTGCAACTGCTGATACTATATTTAGTTCAGTATCAGTGAAAGAAACTACTATATCTGATGGAAATGGGGTGGCATACTAATGGGACAAGTTTATGTAGATGAAAATAGTTTAAGTTCAATAGGAAATGCAATCAGAAACATAACTAACACAACTAATAATTTTTATCCTAATCAAATGGGACCAGCTATAGAAAATATCAGTATGGGTCCAGAAATTACAGATGCTAGTTACTTATTTTATCATGGAGCTAGAATGTCTCAGTATATAGATTTAATAAACTGTATATCTCCTAATGTACATTACACTTCAGAAATGTTTTCAGGACTTAATTTTTCAAATTACCCATTTGAAATCCCTATTTTTAATACAAGTAATGTAGTACAAGCTTCCAATATGTTTTTTAATTATATAATGCTAAGAAATGCTCCTGCATTTAATTTTAGCAGTCTTACACAGGCTCAATATATGTTTTCTAACTGTACTAACTTAACAGATATTCCTAATTTTACTACTAGTGATAGGTTACAAAATTTGTGCGGTATTTTTAGATATTGTTATAGTATGACGAATACCAGTAATATAAGTTATTGGAATACAGAAAATGTTACTAACATAGACCAGATGTTTCTATTTTGTAATCACATATCAACAATTAATGATTTGAATTTCCCTAAAGTTACTAATTTAAGAACTTTTTGTGGTGGTTGTCATTCACTTGTTTCATTAAATAATTGCAATTTTAGTAATGCACAGAACTTGTGGCAATCTTTTAGTCAGTGCTGGAATTTACAAGCTATACCAGAAATTCATTCAGACAATATTATTAATATGTGTGAAGCCTTTGTAAGTTGTTCTAATTTAACAGAAGTTATACAATATAATACTTTAAAAGTAAAAGATATGTGTAGAACTTTTCAGTTCTGTAATAATTTAAGTAATGCAAGTATACAGAATATAATTAATATGTGTTTAAATAGTAATATAACAACTGCTAGTTATAAAAATCTAACAGTTAATAATGGTAATAGCCCACTTTATCAGACTAAATTTAATAATTCATACTATCAAGATAGATGGCAAGAACTTACAGATGCTGGTTGGACATATTAGAAGCATAATATTTAATAGGAGGAATTTTCATGGCATTTTTAAAAGAGAGGAAATTAAAAAATGGAGTTATAACTACCTATCATAGAATTAAATCTGTAAACTATAATTTTTTAGAAGGACAGACTTTAGTAGAGATAGATAGTTATACTTCTAAAGAATACAGAGAAAAAGAGAAGAAAATAGATGAACTAAATAAAACAATTAATGTTCTTTATAATCAGTATAGAACTTCTATAGAAAAAGGAGAAAAACAGTTAGCAGATTCTATAAGAGAGAAAATGAATGAACTTCAAGAGATTCAAGATGATTTATCTTCTAAAAACTTTATAGCTGATACTTCTGTAGTTACTATAGATTCTATACCTGAAGATATAACTATTTCATCTATCTATAAATTACTCAGTACTTTAGAAGAATATTCTGATGCGAAAGAGGTGTAAAAATGAAAGAAAGATTGCAAGTTCCAATAAATGGTTTAGTTAATACTAACCAAAGCTTTTTAAGAGCTGATATAGATACAGTTTACATAGGAAAGAAAAGATATCTAAATATATTAGCTTCTGTAGAATTAAAGCCTGATATAGGAAAAGCCAGTACTTCTACTTTAGAGACTTTTGAACTTAGAATATCTCTAGATGATAATCTCATAAAGAGAGAAACTATAGAAATAGATTTATTAGAAGGAAAAGACTATCAGATAGAGACTGATGTAGAACTTCATAATGTACAGTATGAAACTAGATTATTAAACGTTGAGATGTGTAACTTTAGAAATAATATTATAGAATATACAGCAATAAAAGAAATGATAAATATAGAACCTATAAAAGAAAGTAAAACTTTTATAAGAGTAGATTACTATCAAGACAAAGACTTAGTTCATAACTTTAGTTATTATACTAATAAATCAACAAATAGAATTTTTATGAAGATGAACAATAATAATTGGAAAGAAATTTTTAGTGGTTTCAGTTTAAAAAATGAAGAATTAGAAGGAAAAGTAAATTACCTTCAACTTTACACTACAGATGAAGAAAATAACAAAATCTATTCAAATGTTATCAGATTTATAAAAACTTAAACATCAGAATGACTTTAGAGACATTTTAAAAACTATCTAATATAAATTATATTAAGAAGAATAAGTAACCTGCTTAGCTTATTCTTCTTTTCTTTTGTATAAATAATCTCATCAATATTTAATGCTTTATAATATATTATATTAAGAAGAAATTTAGAAGCAATTATATCGATTGATAACCTATCATCATAAGTTTAATAAATTATAGGAGGAAAGAGTATGGATTTCGCAACTATTTCTAAATTAGTAATAGATGCTGGTGTGAGCTTAGCATGTTCAGCTGTAATGATTTTTGTTTTCTACAGACTGATTAATAAGCACATGAAAGATGAGGAGGAATTAAGAAAAAGTCAGGATGAGCAAAATAAAAAATTATTGCAACACATTCTAGAATCTACACCTTATGCCATAACTCCCAAGAAATACGATGAAGATGTCGCTATTGATAAAGAAATAAATTCTGTACTAAATAAATTAAAAGATTCGTTGAACCCTACTAGAACTTATCTAGTAACTTTTCATAACGGAGGAAAAGACTTAAGCGGTTTATCTTTTCTAAAGATGAGTATGCGTAATGAAGTGACAGCTCCTAACATTAAACCTTTGCAAGGAGAATTTCAAAATGTATTTAGAAATACTTTTGCATATTGGTGTAATGAAATTGCAGAAAAAGGTAAATGTTATGTAGAAGATAGAGAAGATATGAAAGAAATAGACTCTAGTCTTTATGATTTTATGAATACTAGAGACATTTATTCTCTTTATGGAAAAGCTATAATAAACAATGACGGGCATATTATTCGGTTTTATTGGTGTAGAATATATGGTTAAGCCGAAAGTTGATTTAGACAGAATAGAACACTGTTTAACAGATAAGAAAAATAAAATAGAAGCTCTTTTAAATTACGCACAAAATAACGGAAAGAAAGGAGAGTAAGTATGTACGCAGAAATAAAGAATGCAAATAAGATTTTAATAAATAGATTAGCAGATACTGAAAGAATATTATTAGAACAAATTGCTAATGAAGCAGAAACTGCAGAAATAACTTTCTCTAAACTAACTGGTGAAACAGGTGATTTTGACGGTATAATGATAAATGTTACTAATACTATTAAAAAGATAGAACCTACAGAGAAAATACTTTCTGAAATTACAGTTTTAGTAGGAGAACCTAAAGAATATGTATTACCAGTAGATGGAGAAGTTACAGTTTTAACAGCATATAACAATGAACATCTTAAAGTTACTGCTAGTAATAATAAACTAGTATTTTCTACTGATGGTGTATTTGAAGATACAGTTCATTATGAAATTACTAAAGCTGGATATGAATCTTTAGCCGGAGAAATAAAAATAATTTCTAAAGAAAGAGATGAAGTTACTCTAACTATTAACACAGACCCAGCTGACCCAGATGCTATATTAGTATTTGATGAACATGATACTAAGTTAATCCCAGTAAATTCTGATATTATAAATATCTATTCATTACCAATAGGAACTTATAAAATAGTAATTTCTAAGATAAACTATAGACAAACAGAAGATTTGATAACTATTACTTCAGAAGATTTAGCTAATAAAACTAAGACTATTACTATAGAATTAACTGCTATAAACTCTGAAGATGTAGTTCATTTAGTAGATGAAGAAGAGGAGGGAGCATAGTATGGCTAAAAATTTATTTATAGAAACAAAAAGTGGGAAACTTCAAAATCTATATCTTTTACAAGATGTAAGAGCTGTAGAATCTGAAGAAGAGCCTGAAAAATATGCTCTAGCCTATGTTCAAGAAAATGGTGTTATATTAGAAGATATGTTGTATGACACTATGGAAGAAGCAGAAGCTGCTGTAGAAGAAGTAAAAGCAGAAATTTTAGGAGAGTAAAGGAGGTTGTAAATATGGCTGCTGAGCAAGGTTTATTCATTGAAAGATTAGATGGTAGAGCCGCAAATGTTAGTTTAATTCAAACCATATTTATAGACCCTGAAGACTCTACCAATATAGTATGGTATTTTAGAAACGGAGAAACTTATGAAGAAGATTTAGCTTCTGAAGAAGAAGCTCAAAGTAGATATGATGCTTTAAAAGGATTGCTTTTAGGAGTAACTATTGCAGAACTAGAAGAAACTATTACAGAGCAAGCAAATACAATTGCAGAACAAGAAGAAGTAATAGATGATTTAAACGTAAATATAGATGAGTTTGTTGAAAAAACTGAAGTTATATTATCAGGAGAGGAGGAATCTTTAAATGCCTAAGTCAAGTGTAGAACAGTTAAGAGATAATTTAACAGAAATAGAAGATATAAAGGGACAGATAAGACAAGCAATAATAGCAAAAGAGACAGAGGTTCCTTTAGATACACCTTTCTCAGAATATCCTCAGAAAATAGAAGATATTCAAACAAAAGAAGATTTAGACAATGTATTAAATACTCAAGATGAAAAAATAGCTGAGTTAGAAGCTGCTTTAGAGAATAAAACTGCTGGCGGAAAAGTTAAATTAAATATATATGCTCAGACAACAGAACCAACAGACAAAAACGGTATATGGCTTCAAACAGATAAGACTTTTGATAAAATTTATTTTGACACAAATGTGGTGACAGCTGCGACTTGGGACACATCTATGACATATACTTCTATACCTTATGAGTTTCGTTATGGAGGAAGCGCAACAGTAGGGACAGATATTTACCTTTTTGGTTCAAGTAGTGCTAGAAACACCGCTTATAAATATGACACTTTGACAGACACTTATTCTCAATTAGCAGATATACCATATTCATTTTATGGGGGAAGTACAATTGCTGTTGACACAGATATTTATTTATTTGGGTCTAATGTATCAGGTAATACAAAAAAAGCGTATAAGTATGACACGTTGACTGATACATACATGGCTTTAACAGATATACCTTATGATTTTGCTAGAGGTGGAATATCTTATTTAAACGGAATTATATATTTGCTGGGGGGTAAGGATGATTATAGTACAGGTTATAAATATGATATAAATGCTAATAGTTATACACAAATCCCAGGTTCTCCTAATGGGGTAAGATTTGATTGTCGTTATGCAGAAGTTGCAACTGTCGGTGAGGATGTTTATATATTTGGGGGAGGTCGTGTGGACTATACTGTCTATGTAAAAACTGCTTATAAATATAATATGACTACAAATGTAGTGACTAAACTTACTGATTTACCTGAGAATGTGTATTATGGGGGTGCTATATCATTTGGTTCAAGCATTTATTTGTTTGGAAATTATTCATACGCATATAAATATGATGTAGATAGTGATAGTTATGAAGCTATACCTAGTCCTGGTGCAAGTCATTCTTATATAGGTTGTAGAGTAGAAATAGTGCAAAATAAAATTTTTATATTAGGTGGAAATGGTTATCCGACATTAATAAGTGTTTATTTATTAGGCACTAAAGAATACAATGATAACTCTATTGTAGTATCACAAGGTCCTAGTTTGAAGACATCTCTGTTTGAAATAAATGGTGTAGAAGGAAGATTGTTGTTTTATTTTGCAGATGCCTGGTATTATACCACTGAAAATGGGTTAGATAATACTATTCCTACTTATTATGGTAATAGTACAGAATGGATAAAATTTAAAAACTAGAAGAAAGGAGAAAAATTAAATGTCAAGTGGAACAAATCAAGAAAGAATAGAACAAAATAATTTAAAGTTAGCTCAATTGAAAACTAAGGCAGATAACTTACCAGAGTATCAAGACATAGAACCTATATATAGTAATGAAAATTTTTCATTATTTAAAACAAATTTAACCTATGCTAATAATAAGTATATAATATCAAATCTTGATAATAAATATATATCTTATTATATTAGTAATAATAATCCATATCATCATTATATTGCAAAAGTAAATAATGATGGTACAATTACTAATTTATTTTATAGACAAAAAGGGGAAAGTGGTAGTACTTATTCTATTGAATTAATTGATTATGATGATAACTATTTATATTTATATGATAGAAATGCTAATTATCGGTAGACAATGGAATTGGAAGATTCAAAGATTTAATCTATTAACGAATACTATGGAAAGTGATACTTATTGGACAGTTTCAGTAGATGCTAGCAACTGGTTTTATGGACAACATGCATTTAACAATTTAGGTAATGGATATGTTCAGCTCACAGATTATGGTTATCCTATTTATAAACTAGATGTAAAAAATAAAGTACGTACCATAGTAAAAAGTCCTGCAAATGCAACTACTTATTCATTAATGTTTAATTCCAATATAGTTGCAGCTAATGTGACTGGTACATACACATATATTGTACTTTTAAATTTATTAACTAAAGCGGAGTTAAAAGTAAATGTGAATGCAAAAACATATAATGCAATATTAGTAAGTAATGATAGAGTTGTTATAAATAATAATTTATATGTTCTTAATGAGAATCTTACTACAGGTGAATTAATTAAAGAAAATGTAATAGAAGGGTATGTAGCTAACGCAACTTGGCTCCTAAACATATATCCTAGCTATTATATGGAATATAATAGAGGTATTTTATACTACTTTAATGAAGATACTAATATGTTTGAAAAAGTTTTAAATACTTCTGGTATTATGAGACAGGATTCCGGCTATAAGTCATATAATGCAAAAATATGTAATGTAAGCAATTTATATAATATAGTCAAAGCTGATAACTCAGATAAAATTATAGGATATAAATATGATGGTATTACTATGATGTTACCAAATGGCTTAAGTACATCTTCTGATAAACTTTTAGTTGGTTCTTATCTATATAATAAATTTAATGTGGGTGTTGCCGGAACTATGCCTAATAATGGAGCACTAAATTATACACCATCTACTTCACAACAAACTATACCTGCAGGATATACCTCTGGAGGAACAGTAGCTGCAGTATCTATGACAGAGCAAGAGATAGAACAAGCAGAAACTTTAGCAACAGATATACTAAGTTAAGAAAGGGAGGCAGATAAGTATGTCAGATTTATCAAGACTAAATAAAAACAATGACGATTTAGTAGAAGTTGAGCAAATGGCTGAAGAACTACCAGACATAGACCCAGATACAAGTACCGCAACTGCAACTGCCTCTGACATTATAGCTCGGTAAAACTGCGTGGGCAGTAAATAGAGAAATAACTGGTACTATTGGAGATTGTAGAAATATAGGAGATTTTTCTCTTATAAATTCTACAGTTAATATGTCAGACCCTTCACGGAATTAAAGTTATAGGTAACTTAGATATTATAGAAAATACAGCCGCTTTTAGTAATACTGCTAACTTTATTTCTTTTGTAGGGTATGATAGATTAGCCATTTTACTTGGAATATATCCAGAGAAAATAAAAGCTGGTGAGGTAATTTCTGGCATAACTGGAATTTATGAAGGAGTAATGACTCAAGCAGAACTAAATGAATTGCTAGAGATTACTAATGAAATACTAAACTAGAGAGGAGGATTATAACTTGATTAATATAGAACTTGGAAAAGGAGTAAATTTAGACAAAGACGGAAGAAACTTATATAGATACTTACACAATGATTTACCCAGTGCAAATGAAATAACTATATGGGATAACGGTAAAGCAACTATAAAAAATATGTGTAATATGTTTAATAGTATGATTAATCTAACTAATCTTAATATAAGTAATTTAAACACTTATAATGTGATAGATATGAGTAATTTTTGCAGAGGGTGTAATAATCTAAGAAGTCTTTCTAATTTTGATACTTCTAGAGCTACTAATATGAAATATGCATTTAAAAATTGTAAAAACATAACTTCTTTTGAGAATTATGATACTTCTAATACTTTAGACTTATATGGAATCTTTGAAGGATGTACAGCGATTACTACTATACCTAATTATAATGTAATAAATGCAACTAACTTTAGTAATATGTTTAATGGATGTACAGCTTTAACTTCTATACCAGAATTAAATACTAATAGAGCAATGCAGATGAGTAATATGTTTTCACAATGCAAAAACCTAACTACTATTCCACTACTAGATACACATAGAGTAACTAACATGAGTAACATGTTTTTAAATTGTAGTAAATTAAATAATATTCCTGAATTACTTACTTCTAATTTATCTAACATGGCATATATGTTTGCTTATTGTGAAAATATTAGCACTATTCCTAACTTAATAACTACTAATGTAAGCAATATTTCTGGAGTATTTTTTGAGTGTAAAAATTTAACTCAAGCTCCTAACATTAATACCTCTAAAGTAGAAGATGCAAGTGCAATGTTTTATAACTGTATTAAATTAGTTAATGCTCCACTTTATATTTTTACTAATACTTTAGAGATGGACACTATGTTTTATAATTGCACATCATTAGAAAGAGTTCCAATTTATAACACATCTAAAGTAACCAACATGAGTAAGATGTTCTATAGATGTAATAATTTAGTTAATGCAAGTATACAAAATATAATAAGTATGTGTTTGAATAGTAATATTACAGATACAAATCAAATGAATCTTAATAATGCAAATCAATATAGTCCATTTAATGGAACTAAATTCAATGCAAGTTATTATGAAAATAGATACAATGAGATAAATGCAGCGGGCTGGAAGTACTAAAGATAAAAGATAAAGTTTTTAAAATAACTAAAAGAAAGGAGATACCTAAATGAGTTCTAATTTGATAGCAGATTTAACTCAGGTTAACCTGATAAAGCAAAATATAAAGAATGCAATAATTAATAAGGGGCAGACAGTAACTAACTTTCTAAGTTATCCTGGTGCTATAGAAAATATACAGAGTGGTGGTAGTGGAGAAGGAGATATTGCACTTTATAAAAATATTTCAGAGATGCAAGCCAGCACTGCTAATGAAGGAGACTTAGCTCTAGTATATAGCACGAATAATTTACAAGCTTTATGGCAGTATACAAACAATAGTTGGGAATTAGCTACAACTGGATTAACTGCTAATAGAGAATATGTAAATTCAGCTAAATTTTGGGGAGCTAATGGAGTAGAAACTGGTGTGCTACAAGTAAACAATAATCTAACTACAGAACAAGTAAAAATAAAAGCTCAAATATATAATGATTTAAGCTATTTAGAGTTAGACCCTAATATTAATTCTCTGCAAGGAGTATATTATAATAAAATGAATAGGAGGTCACAAGGATATAAAGGTGAGACTCTTCCATTTATTAATTGTCCTTATGTAACTAACATGAGTCAATTTATGTATCAATCTCATCTTAAATCTTTATCAGGATTTAATTCAATTAATGTAACTAATATGAGAGAATTATTTGCTTATTCAACTAATTTGAAAAATGTACCGCTTTTTGATACATCTAACTGTGTAGATATGCAAAGTATGTTTGTAGGATGTTCTGTATTATGTGATGTTCCTAATTTTAATACTATAAATTGTACTAATACTGTTGGTATGTTTGAGTCTTGCTATAATTTAACAGAAGCTCCAGAACTAGATTTATCAAATGTACTAAATGTAAATTATATGTTTCAAAGTTGTAATCATTTAATTAATATACCTATGTTTAATATATATAAGGCTACAAATGCTCATCAAATGTTTTATTATTGTAATAATTTATCAAATGAGGCTTATGCTAATATAGCTAATTCTCTTCCTAATATTACGAATTTATCTAATCATTATATATCAAATTTAGGTTTAAATATTAATAAATTCACAAATGAACAAATAAATATATTAAATGTAAAAGGTTATGTAGATGCTATAATCTAATTAAAAGATAAAATATTAATTATATTAAGAAAATAATTTAAGAAAGGAGAGAATCCTTAAAAATGAGTAATAATTTAATTTCAGATTTAACTCAGATTAATACTATAAAGACTGACATAAAGAATGCAATAGAAAATAAAGGGCAAACTGTAACTAACTTCAATTCTTATTCTAGTGCTATAGAGAATATAGTAACTGGAGGCGGAGGAGTAAAACAATATGACTCTTTAGAAAATATGTATGCTGATATTTCTAATGCTCATAATGGAGATTTGGCGACTGTATATGCTAGTTCTCAAGCTGGTATTACAGAGACTACAGAATTTCAAGTAGCAACTTTTCCACAGACAGTAGTATTAGATACAGTTGTATCAGATTATGTTGAACTAAGATTTCAAGCAGTAGATGAAAGTATAATGTTTGATTGTATGGGTCAATTAGATAATGAATATTTTAGGATGGATTGTTATACAGATGATGAAAATATAAGAATAGAATACGAAAGTCAAGATGGATTAACTTATACTAGAACTAGATTTATGAAGAATGATGAAGATGTTTCTGGAAATGAAATGGATTTTGGAACATTAATAAAATTTGGCAATAGATGGGGAGAGTCAGAATTTAATCCAGTGATTAGTAAATTTATTATTTCAGGTTCAACTGTATTTGATGGGGTATTTCAATATAATGGAACTAATTTTAATTTATTATCTAATACAGGATTGAATGCTAATCCAGAAACTTTATGGGATGGTAAATTTTATGGAGCTAATGGAATACAGAATGGAACTTTAAGTCAAGCTACTAATCTAAATTTACAACAACTAAAAGATAGAGTTAATTTATATAGTAATATAAGTAATTTAGCTTTAGATGAGAATATAAATAACGCATCATTTTTATTTCAATATAAATATAATATTACGAATGTACCTAATATAAATACTTCTAATGTAACTGATATGAGGAGTATGTTCGAATATTGTAACAATTTAACTACAGTACCTAATTTTAATACTTCTAATGTTACTACTATGGAATCTTTATTTTATGGATGTTCAAACTTAATTAGCGTACCTAATTTTAATACTTCTAACGTTACTAGTATGTATGGAACATTTTATGGATGTAATAATTTAACTAGCATACCTAATTTCAATACTTCTAAAGTTACTCTTATGACTCAAATGTTCTATGGTTGTAACAATTTAGTTGCTATACCTAACTTAGATTTTTCTAGTGTCAATAAATTATGGGAATCATTTTATTACTGTGCTAATTTAACAAGTATACCAGAATCATTAGAAATGGCTAATAATATTACTGAAGTATTTTCTGCTTTCGGAAGTTGTCACTCTATTACAAGTATACCTAATATAAATTTGTCTTTAGTATCTAACATTGAGAAATTATTTATATATTGTAGTAATTTAGTTAATATTCCTAATATAAATTTTTCTAATGTGAAAAAAGCAAGTCAAGCCTTTGCTGGTTGTAGTAATTTAACAAATCTTTCAAACGTAGATTTTTCAAATGTTGTTAATTCAGAAAGCATGTTCTCTGCTTGCACTAACCTAGTAGACATATCAGCCTTAAGCTTTAACTCTCTTGTAAATGCTATGTATATGTTCTCTGGATGTGATAATCTAACAAATCTACCTAGTATTGACTTAAAAGGTGTAAAAAATGCCTCTGGTATATTCTTTGGATGTACTAACTTAGTAAATATACCTATATTAAATATGAATAATGTGACAGATGCAACTAATATGTTTTATAATTGCAATAGTTTATCACCGAGTACTTATTCTAATATTGCTAATATGTTACCTAATGCAAATCAATTTGACCCATATAATCGTTTATTGTCATATATGGGATTAAATGTGCAGAATTTTTCATCTTCTGATAACTCTATTTTAAAAAATAAAGGTTATCTTGAATACCAGCCTAATTATTATACTATACAATATACATAGAGGAGGTTATGTTATGGCTACTATTACAGTAAATAAAGGACCAGATTATGATGTTGGAGCTTATAATTTACGTACTAATATAAATAAATTAAATACTTATAAAAATATCACTATAAAGGATGAAAGTAATGTAGGAGTAGTTGCAAGTTTAGATTCTCTTTTTGAAAATATGGTTAATGTAGTTAATATAAATATACAAATGAATACTTCTACAGTGAGCGGCTGTTGGTGTATGTGTTATAACTGTACGAACTTAAAAAGTATTTCCAATTTTAATACTTCTAATGTAACTAGCGTAAGTGGAATGTTCAGTAATTGTGTAAAATTAGTGAGTGTACCAAACTTTGATTTTAGGAAGGCCACAGATTTTGACTGCTTTAGAGGTTGTAGAAATCTTAGAGATTTACCTCAATTTAATTTACCTAATTTATATAGTAATGGGTTAATACAAGCTTTTGCTAATTGTAATAATCTATCAAATGCCAGCGTACAAAATATAATAAATATATGTTTGAATATGACTAATGTTTCATCTGGGTATATGAATTTAAACACTTTTAATTGGAATAGTCCTTTTTGTTACACAAATATAGTAAATACACGTTATCAGAATCGTTGGGCAGAATTAAATGCTAAAGGATGGACATACTAAAATAATTTAAGAAGTTATAAATTATAATAAGGGAATAAATAAGAAAGGAAGTAAAAAGAAATGATTGATGTAATTATACCTGCTTATAATAGTCAAGATACAATAATTAGAACTCTTGCTAGTATAGCAATGCAATTAAATAGAAATGAATTAAAAGTAACAATAGTAAATGACGGAGGAAAAGACTATAAAGATATAGTAAATACTTTTTCACCTATCATAGATATAAAAGAAATAGGATATGAAATAAACAGAGGACCAGGATATGCAAGACAATATGGTATTGATAATACCAAAGAAGATTTTATAACATTTATAGATGCAGATGATACTTTTTATGAGGCTTGTTCTCTTAGTATGTTAGCTAAGCCTCTTAAAGATACTTCAGCTAAATTCATAATAAGTCCATTTATTCAAATAGGGAAAGAAGTAGGGCAACAAGCTCCTATGCAAGCAAATTTAGTATGGGTTTTCGGACACATGTATAGAAGAAGTTTCTTACAAGAACACAACATTAGATTTACAAGTACTCGTTCTAATGAAGATGTTGGATTTAACAACATGTGTAATCTTATTGCTCAACATGATATGGGAGCAGAAGGTGGAAAAATATTAAATGTTCCAACTTATGAATGGCATTATAATGAAGTATCTATTACTAGAAGAGGTAAAGATGAATATGAGTATGGTATTTGTACTCCAGGGTATATCTTTAATCTACATCATGCTTACGATGTAGCTCAAAGAGAAGGAGTTCCTCTTAAAAATATAGCTCCAGCTGCATTAGAAACAGCATTCAGTTGTTTTATCTATTACAACGTAGCTTTAGCTAAAGAAGTTCCACCTGAAACTCTAGCAGCTATAGAAGAATTAAGTAGAAAGTTCTATTATGATTATTATAAACAAATACAACAATATATATCTAAAGATGATTATAAACTAATGTATACTAATTCTATGAATAGTAAAGGTACACATTTACAAGGAATAATTTTTAAACAAACACTAGACCAGTTTATAGAATTAATGTTTAGTAAAGAACCAGACACAGTAACTTACAAAGAATTAGAAGATAAAGTACAAGGAATAGCAGAACAATTAAAATAATACAAACTTCGAAAGGAGAAAAAGAAAATATGAAGATTTTACCTAGAAGAATTTCAAAGATGACTACTATTTCTACATCTCCAGGTGTAAACTATGGACTACATATAGATGCTGTAGATAAAGACAAAAGCATTATGATACTAGGTAAGAAACTAAATGAGAATGTAGATGAGACTATACTAAAAGACTTAGTAGATAAGTATGCTTATGCTTCAGCACTATTATATTTTGCTGAGAATTTTAAAATCATAGACAATATAAACAAAAATGATTTACTAGAAGATATAAACGTATTATTGCATAGTAGATGTAGAGTAGTAAAAGAAAAAGCTCCAGAGTTGGTTAAAATAGGAGAATATCCTCTTTATGAAGGAACTAATTATATACTTCGCGGAGATGGAGAAAATAAGATAAGAGAGTGTTTTAATCTTAAGGAAGATATAGAAATGGGAGATATTTCTATGGACTATTTGAATAATGCAGAGGTAGATGAAGTAATTAAGAATTTTGTAGTGTGTCCTCATTGTAAAAATGTATATGAAGAAAGTGCTATAAAAATAGATTATCCAGATATTCCGGATGATTACACTGGCCCAGTAGATGATGAACCTTTAGGGTATGAATGTCCTTATTGTGGATTTCATTCAGTTAATGAAGAAAGTTTCTCGGATGCTTGGTTAGATGATTTAAAAGATGCTCCTAACATTGGAGAATACTTAGATATTCCTATCAATGAAGATGCAGGAACTCAAGCTTCAGACATAGCTGCTAAAGTGGACTACACTTTTCAATCAGCTCCTACTCCAGCTAATCCTGGAAAAAAGAAAAAGTTTGAAGCTGTAGAAATAAAAGAATTAGATGAAAGTACTCACTTAAATCTAACTGGTTTTATAAAAGATGTAAACGGACTTTATAGAAGAGGAAATTATGTAGTAGTCAAAGAATCAGATACTAATAAAATAACTGTAGTTCATCAGTCTAGACTTAATGAAGAAATAGAAGATGTAAAAGAAGAACCAATTACTTCAGAATCTATAGCTAAAGAACTTGAAGATAAATTAAATCAAGTATATAAAGACAGATTTAAAATAAAAACTACACCTATAGATGAAGCTTATGCTTTAGTAATAACTGATAATAACAAAAATAATGCTAATGATTTAGTAGAAGTTACAGACACTGTAAATTCAGCTCTAGAGTCTTTAAATTATTCTAAAAAAGATTATGAAATAAACTATAAAAGAAACAATCTAGTAGTAATTATCTACAAAACTAAATAATTGTAAATAGTATGAGTTTTCCTTCTTTCTCATACTATTTTTATGTCTTATAATTTAATCTCAATTTTAATTTTTATAAATTTTGTTTAATCTCATTTTTAAATCATAATATCACATTTTTAATTTCATGTTTAATCTCAATAATTTTTGAAATGGGTAAATTTACTCTCACTAAATCTCAGACTAATTTTATAAAACTCATCTTAAAACTATCTTAAATTTACAAACCACCTTAGTAATATTGGAGATTTAAGTGCTTCTGAATTGAATATTTTCATGAAAATATTCTGTGGTAACATTTATTAATTCGAGTTTAATTAAGAAATCAAGTTTTAGAGCTATACGCGCGCACGCGCGAGAATAAATAGAAGTTCATGCATAAGATTTATAAAGAGGTGAAGTTATGTTAGAAATAGAATTAAATCAATTTTCAGATAGAAAGAAACTTTATAAAAACACAGATTTAAAAATAAATGAAGGAATAACAGTGCTTATAGGACCGAACCGGATGTGGTAAAACTTATGCTTGTCATCAAATAAAAGAAAAATATCCTCACACTTATCTTATAGATATAGTAGATGAAACTAAACTAAATTACTCTAATTTTAGGGATGATAAAGATATAGGTAGATGGATGTTAGCTTCAGAGCGGACAAAGAGTTTATGATAATTTAGAACATCTAGCCATTAATGTAGGTCAATACATTAGAAATTGTAAAAATAAAAATCAAGACCCTATTCTTATAATAGATGGAGTAGATTCAGGAGTATCTATAAATCTAATACACAACATAAGAGGTTTCTTAAATCTAATAGCTAAAGATTGTGTAGATAGTAACTTAATAGCACATGTTATAGTAACAGCTAACAACTATGAGTTAGTAGTAGATTATGAATCTATATGGATTCCTACACTAGAAAGATTTAATTTTTCATCATATAACTTCGAAGATTATTATAACTTTAGAGATTTATATTTTGATTAAAACTGCAAACACTAGAATGACTTCAGAGACATTTTTATATTAAAGATAAGATATTATATAGCTTAGCGCTACTAATATCTTATTTTATTTCTTAAAAACTTTAAGTATTTTTGTAAAAGCAGTTTACAAATTTGGAATAATGTGATACAATAGAATGGGGAGGGGAGAACTATGTACCCCTAAGAAAGGAGTGTAAAATGATGGATAATATTTTAGTAAAAAGGAAAACTCCATTTGGAGATTATGAATTTGTTACACTAAGAAAACAATACGTAGAAGAAAAAGAAGTAAAAGGTTTTCCACCACATATTTCTTGGAGAGTTGATAACGGAAATAGTTGGCATTTTGAAAGCTCCGTTCAATTTTTAAATCAACCATTCGAAGATTTCTTAGAAAAAGAAGGGATGGTATTAGTAGAGGAGGTGAAAGTTGATGGATAAGAAAGATGTATTAGATTTCTTAAACTTAAAAGTATTTGAACCAGCAATTAAATATAGTAAAGAAAATAATTTACCTGAAATTGCAAAAGGTGTAAGATTTACTAGAATGAGAATGGAACAATTACCTGATGCTAGAGCAGTAGTTCAATACTTTTGGAGTGCAGTTATAGGAACAGACAAAAGTATTAAATTTTCAGATATGATGAAAGAACATAATATAGTAAGATTTGAAGATGTATTAGAAGAATTTAGAGAAAAATTTAAAGATATTTAGAAAGGATTATTTAAGATGGATGTAGATGAATTTAGAGTAGAGTTAACTCTATTATTTAAAGATGGAAGTGTTAGAGAAGTAGCTTTTGAAAGAGTAGAAAATTTACAAGTAGACTATGAGCATAACAAACTTAGCTTATTTGATTTAACAGTAGGAATGTGGTATAACTATCACTTTAGAGAAAAAGGTGACGAAAAAGATGGTGTTGCTATAGGAATTAAAGATTTTAGAGTAATTTTATAGAGGATGGTGAATAGTATGATTGTAAAGTATACTTTTAATGATAATGATTTCACTCAGATTATAGAAAGATACTTAGATGAGTTTGGACCTTTTGGAAGATGGGTCTCTGGAGGAAATGTAGATAGAATAACAGATTTAATGAAGATATATGATAAGCATAATGATAAATATGAAGAAGAAAAAGAATTATCTAAAGAGGCATTCTTAACTATAAAGAATGAACTTTTAAAAGAATTGTATCGCCATTTTATAGCATATATCAATAGTATACAAGAAAACAGTGAATGGGAGACAGAAGGATTTAATGCAAGAGGTTTAGTGGATAATAGAGAATACATAATAGATAACATAAAGATTAGCTTAGTTAAAAACATTCCAGACCAATGGGAAAACGGAGAAGTAGTTTATTACGTAGCTAGTTCAATGAAATACATAACAATGTAGAAAGGAGAGTATTGTGGAAACTTTAGGAATAATAAGAAGAATAGATGACTTAGGTAGAATAATAATACCTAAAGATTTAAGAAAAGCATGTGATTTAAAAGAAGGAGATGCTTTGGAGATAATTATAGACAAAGATAAAAATATAATTATGAAGAAAAGAGAAGAAGTTGAAGTAAGTTTATTAGATAAGTATAATGACAAATTAGTTGAATTAAAAAATAAAATGGCAGAAGCTTATATAGAAAAAGATGATGAGCAATTTAGATTATTAGAAGCTCAAAAAGATTTAGTAGAAGAAGTTATAAAAGATTTAAGAAAATAGTACTGAAAGGGTGAAATAAAATGGATAAAGTATATGTATGCTGTTTATGTGGTAAACTTTGTAAAGGGTATGGGAATAATCCTAAACCGTTGTCGAACAATGAAAATGATAGATGTTGTGATGAATGCAATGACAAAGTAATAATAGCAAGAATAATGAATTTAGTAAATTCAGAGGACTAGTAAAATAGTCCTCTTTACATATTATCATTAAGAGGTGATAATATGGAAGAAGTATTAATGATTAAAAATATTTTTGATTTAGCTAGAAAGTATAGTGCAAATAAAGCAACTTTAGATTATAAGACTCAGGATAGAAAAGGACAAGACATAGTTATTTATTTAATCTTAGATGATATAGAATTTAATTCTTCAGATGAGCTATATAATTATTTAACTTCTAAATATAAAAGTCTCGGTGATTATTCTAGTGCTTCTGAATTTAAAGAAATACCTATTAAAATAGAAGATATTAATAAAAATGAGTCTTTGATTAAATTTAATTTAGAACACATGGAGTTTGAGATGAAAGTGAAGAAGGAGCTAATATGAAGAAATATAAAGTTTATTTAGATGCATTAAAATGTAATAGAATGTATAGTTCTTTTATTAAAAATTGTGATTTAGGGATAGAAGAATTTGGTGTTCCTATCTCTATTTCATTTACTATAGAACAAGAACCTACAAAAGAAATAATAGATAAAATAATAGAGGTTCATAACAGTACTAAAGAACATAAAGAATTTGAATGGTATTTTAGTCAAGTTAAACTTAATAGAATAGAGTTAATTAGTGAGGAATAATTTATGCAGAAATTAATTGATATTACAGGTAATAAATATCATCATTTAACAGTTTTAGGTCTTGACCATATAGGATATAGAAAAAATGGTAAAAGTAGAAGCTATTGGAAATGTAAATGTGATTGTGGGAATATAAAAATATTAAGAAAAGACGAATTTATTTATCCATATAGTAAAACTAAGTCATGTGGCTGCTGGCATATAGAAGAAAGCAGTAAAAGACCTAGAGATAAAGAAACAGGAAAGTATATATTAATACAGAGGTGATATTTATGAATGAAGAAATAGTACATAGAGAATTAGCTAGAAGATTAGCTGTAAGAAGTATTGAAGATTATAGACAAAGATTTTTATTAGAAGAGGATTTATTAAGTGGAGTAGATAGACAGAAGATTTTAGATGAGATTGATGATATTAAAGAAAATGTAAAACTAGATGACAGAAGAAAATTATTAGCCGAAAGAGATATGTATAAGAAATTAGTTGAAGAACTTGAGAAGAAATTGACTCTGTATCATTTAGCAGATGATAGAGATTGTGATGAAGAGTTTGAAATATAAGGAGACAGAAATGAATATTAAAGAAAAATTAAATTTATTAGCAATAGCAAAGAACAAATTTGAAATTAAAGATGTTGTAAAAAATGATGGTACTCAAACTTATGAAGTATTACACTTGCAAGCAGATTTAGCAGCTTGTATAACAGTAATTAATCAGGGAAGTAATATAAGTGTAAGTTATTTTAGAACTGATTGCTATAATAGTGGAACAGAGTAGTTGTATATAGATACTGTAGCTCTAGAAGAGTTAAAGACTTTCTGTGAATTTTTAATGAAATAGAGGTGAATAAAATGATATTAAATAAAACAGTTATAATATTTAGAGGAGATACTGTAATATCTCCAGCAGTAGGATTAAAGACTGGTAATGGTAAGATAATGCTAGATGAATTAGAAAAACCAGTGAAAATAGGTTCTAGAATAGATTTAAGAGGAGAAGATTTACCTCATCCTGTAGAATTAATCTTTGAAAAGAAAGAGTCCGTAGATGCTTTAATTAAACAATTGAAAGTTGTAAAGAAAGATATGATAAAGTTTGAAAAAGGAGAGTTGAAAGATGAGCAAAGTAAGCAAGAAAGTAAATGAAATTAAAGAAAAACTAGATAGTATTAGTGGATTAGATGATGATTATGTATACAGCTGGATAGAGTCTATAGATAAAATAGTTACTCCTATAGTAGATATCTGTAGTACCTGGTCTGAGGAAGAAGATGAAAAAGGAACTATTTTCTACAAGAAGAGAGTAGAAAGTCCGCTAAAAGAACTATTTAATAAGAATGAAGATTAAAAGTATACAAATGTATACTTTATTTTTTATCAAATTTATAGTTTACAAATTTGAAATATTATGATATAATATTAATTATAGATTAGAGAAAAAGGAGATGGGATTATTGATAGATAAAGAAGAATTACAGAAGCATAGGGATAAAATATTTAATGATATTTTAGAAATGCTAGAAACAAATCAAAGAGTAGGATGTGTACAGCCAACTGGTGTGGGTAAATCTTATTGTATTGCTAGACTTTGTAACAAGTTGAAAGGAAAGAAATTAGTTTTAGAACCGGGAAATGAGGTAATAAACTATATGCAGAAGTTTAACATTGAAACTCCTGACACAGACTATATTACATACTATAGTTTATTAAAACCATCAGCTACAGATTTAGCTAATATGTTTAAAGAGTATGATTATATATTTTTAGATGAAATGCACAGAGCATTAGCAGACAAATGGGGTAAACAGTTAGATAAAACATTCGCTATATTGGATGTGTTAGAAGCAAAGTATAAAATTTTAGGTTTTAGTGCTACTCCTACTAGAATGGATAATAGAGATGCAGTGGAGGAGATATTTAACGGAGTTCAGATAGAACCGTATTATTTACAAGATGCTATATTAGATGGAATACTTCCTAATATAGAGTATCATTCTAGTATATATGAGATTACAGACAAAGACAAAAATAGAATAAAATTAAAAGACACTCCATTAGCTAAACAGATACTTAGTTATGACATAGATGAAGGAGTTTCAAAAATATTTCAAGAAAATCTAGATTTATCTCAACCTCATCATATAATAGTATTTGTGGATAGAATTGTAAATATACCTGAAGCTATAGACAATATGAAGAAATGGCTAAAAGTAGATTTTAGTATCTACAAAGCTCATAGTAAAATGTCATATAAAGAAAGTAAAGAAGCTATAGAAAATTTTCAAAAAGACAAAGGTTTATCTTTAATGTTTGCTGTAGATATTTTAAATGAGGGAGTTCACTTAGATAAAGTTGATACTTCAGTATTTTTAAGAAAAACTTCTAGTACTAGGGTATATAATCAACAACTAGGAAGAGTAATTTCTGATACAATAGAAAACCCTAAAGTATTTGATTTAGTAAATAATATAGATAATTTAGACGCTGGGTATGCTTTTATATTTAAAGAGAAAGCTGATAAACTAAATATTAAAACAGAACAACTAGTTACTAAAAGTGGAGAATATCTAAAAATTACTACTCATCAAGAAGATTTAATAAAAAAGTTAAAAATGTGTAATAGAAAGTTGAGTGATGGTGAAAAACAATTTATAAAAGATAATTATAAAAATATGACTAATAAAGAAATAGCAACTTATCTTAATAGAAGTGAAGCTACTATAATTAAATTTAAGTCAGACTCTGGTTTAACTTGCCCACGTAAATTATTATCTGAGAGAGAAAAACAGTTTATAAAAGATAACTGTAATTATATGAGTGTTACTGAGATGAGTAAAATTTTAAATAGAGATAGAAATGTATTATATAGATATATTTCTAAAGAAGGATTGAATTGTCTTAAACTTAAACAACACACCAAAATATCTGAGGAAAAGATACAATACATAAAAGATAATTCCTATAAAATGACTGCAAAACAGTTGTCAGAGAATACTGGTATTAATATATACACGATAACAAAAATATTAAATAGATATAACTTAAAATATCTTAAAAAGAGTAATATATTTACTGATGAAGAAGATATGCAATTGAAAAATTATATTGAATCTGGCTTAAAAAGTAAAGATATAGCAATTAAAATGGATAGAGATAGAGGAGTTATTCTTCAGCATGCTTATATAAAAGGGTACACATGGCCGGGAAAAAGAAGAGTTTTGTATGAATGGAAAGAATTTATAGATAAAAATGCTCATAATATGACTGTAAATGAAATGTGTAAACATACTGGCATAAAAGAGCCTACTCTTAGGTCTTATTATTCTAAAAATAATATATCATATAAAAAATTAAATGGTGGAGCTGGTAAAAAAGAAAAAAGACTGAGTAAACAGCAGAAACAGTGGATAAAAAATAATTCTTATAACAATACATGTAGAGCTATGTCAGATATTTTAGAAATACCTATAATGACCATTTATAATTACTGTAAAAGACATAATTTGCCTTTTATAAGAGAAAGATTTTCAAAATATCAATAATAAAAATTCTCCTAGTAACATATTATTACTAGGAGTTTTATTTTGTAAGGAGGAAAGAAAATTGGCGCAGTTAGATGTCTTAAGAAAAAAGTGTGAAATGTTAGGTTTAGAACCTGAAAAAACTCGTAATAGAGTAAATAAAGAAACTGGAGAAAGATATAGAGAAAGTACAATTGATAGTTGTAAAACAGCTCTTCAACAGTATTATATTAAAAAATATAGGGAGGAAGGTACTTTAAATCCATTCGTAGAGAGAATATTACAATTTCCACCTATGTTAGCAGCTCAAATGAAAACTTTAAAAGAAAAAGAAATTCCCATTCTTTGGGAAGAAGACAATGATTGGATAGCTACAGAGAAAATAGACGGAAATAGAATGAGATATTGTTATAATAAAGATTACGGAGTAGAATATTTTTCTAGAAATTTATCTGAAGGACAAGATGGAGATTATTTACCGATTAGATATTCTAATAAGTTAACTATTCCTAGGCCAGAAATGGAGGCTCTTAATGCAATGGGAATTTTTGACTTTATTATAGATGCAGAATTAGTACCATATTTTGATACTATAAGAAGTTTCCCTAATAGAAAGAAAATAAATGGAGTTTGGACAGATGTGATGGAAGTTCCTATAGCAGATACTCAATTAAACTTCACTACTTCAGTTTTAGGAGCTTTAGATGATTTATCTCATAGAATGCAAGAGACTAATCCCATGAAATTAATGGCATTTGATTTGATTTCATTTAATGGAGAAGATTTAACTAAGCTCCCACTAAAAGATAGATTGAATAAGCTTAAAGCTTTATTAACTATACTTAAGAACTATGGAGTAGGAGATAGAATACAACTAGTAAAAGGGACTACTACAGAAAAAGTGAAATTTTATCAAGATATAGTAAGTAGAGGTGGAGAAGGTTGTGTTTTGAAGGATTTAAGGGCTCCGTATATGTCTGGAAAGAGAGATAAAGTGTGGGTAAAAGCTAAACGTTCTGTATCAGGTTCTTTCTTAGAAGAAAAAGCTGGAGATACTATAGATGCTTTTGTAATAGGTTATAAAAGAGGTAATGAAGGAACCAACATTGAAAATTATGTTGGAGCTTTGGACTTTGGAATTTATCTTTTAGATGATGAAGGAAATTACATTATGGATGATATGGGAATAACTCCTTTAGTACATCATATAGCCACTATTTCTGGATTAACTTTAGAAGAAAGAGAAGAAATGACAGAAATAGGGCTAGATAAATTACCAAGATTAAAGAAAGAATGGTATAATAGAGTAGCAGAAATAGACGGTCAAGATGTAAGTTCTAAAAACTTAAGATTATCTCATGCTTTATTAAAAAGATGGAGAATAGATAAGAATGCATCAGACTGTGATATTAAGAAAAGTACTCTTGAGAGTTTAATATTATAAAATATAAATTATAACAGGAGGAGATTAAAATGATATATTATACATCAGATTCACATCTAGGCCATAAAAATATTATTAAATATGAGAATAGGCCTTTCGCAGACGTAGAAGAAATGAATGAAAAATTGATAGAAAATTGGAACTCAGTAGTAAAACCTGAAGATACAGTTTATCATCTAGGAGATTTTGCATTTAAGGGTGCAGATATGAATTTAGATAGAATAGTAGAAATCTATAATAGACTTAATGGAGATAAGTATATGATAGTTGGAAATCATGATGTTCCTTATATAGATAAAATTGCAGATAAATTACAGCATAAGCCTCAATTACTTACTGAGATAAAAGATGGAGATGACTATGTAGTTTTATGTCACTACCCCATAGAAGATTGGGATTGTAAACATCATGGAGCTATACATGTGCATGGTCATATACATGGAAGAGATATAATATCTCATATTCCTAACAGATTTAATGCTGGTGTAGATGTAAATGATTATAAACCAGTTACTCTAGAAGAATTAAAGAAAGGAGCTTCTGCAATATGAGACTTTATGAAGCTATAGAGGAAAATTCTAAGTTAGACAGTTTACATAAAATACTACATGGACTATTTATAGAGTATGATAATGCAATAATAGATTATCAAAACTATTTTAAGTATTATTCTAAAAATTCTTCAGAAGATATAAATAACATAATAGATACTGTAGACAATAAAGAAGAAGTTAAAGATAAACTTAAAAATATTATTTCAGTGTTAAATAAAATGCAAACTATTTTTGAAAAAGTAGGTTATACATCTAACACTTCTAGTCCAGAAGATGTGAATGAAGATAATTTTAGTAATCAGTTAGATAATTTTTCTGGACAATGTTTGGCACTTGATTCAGACTTTACTAGAGAAAGTTTCACAGCATTCTTTAATCAATTATCTTATATGACTACACTTACAGAGTTACATTATAATAATCTTTTTGGAGAATTAAAAGAAAATATTGTAGTTTCTGAAAATGCAGAAGATGCTTTAGAAGAGACAGAGGAATATTTAGAAGGACTTCCTGAAATTAAGACTAATGAAGTAAAATAAACATAATATTACTAAGAGGTGTAGTTATGACTGACAGGGAAGAAGTTATTAAGTTTATGTCTAAAATTAAAGGAAGAACTCCAATATTATTGATAGGAAAATCTGCTAGAATTTTTAGAAATATTTATTCTGGTAGAATTTATAACTTGAAAAATGAAGATGACATGCAAGACATATATAATATGAATATTAGTAAAATTACTAAAGCGGTAGTACTAGACGATTTATCTCAATTGTATAATGATGAAAATTTGTTGAAACTAATAGAAGAAAGTACTTTACAATTAATTTTATTAGCTAGTAAAGATAATTTATCTGAAGTTTTAATGAGTAGATGTAAGTCTATTTTAAAATTACCAGAGTTAGCCATAGAAAAGTGTAAATATATAAAAGAAAATTCAGCTCTTTCTAGTGTAAATAGTATGACTAATTTAGAAGAAGCTGAAGTTTTTATTTGTAATAACTGTCCTCAATTATTATATGACAGAAATAGAACTAAACAGTTTAAGTATAGAGATAGAATAGTAAATATTTTAGCAAATATAAATAGTAAAGAGGTAGAATAATATGTCAACTAGTTCAGCATACAAATTTACAAAAATAGATATAGTAAATCATAGCGTGAAAATAGAAAAGTCTGAATTACTTAGATTTTTCTATCCAGATTTTAGGGTTGTAGAAAATAATCAAATGATAATTACTGGGCCAGTAATTTATAGAGGAAAAGTAGATTACTTAAATAGAATAAAAGACTTTGGATTTCCAGTAATTTCTGTAACTACTTTAGGAGAGTTTGATTTATCCTCTAATAGAACTTTAGTAGATTTAACTTTTTCTAAGTGGGAACAAGAACCTCCTAAGAGATTAGTTAAATACATAGATACTTTAGACTATGAAGAATTATTGCAAGCAGTGAAAATACACTGGCTAACTGGAAAATGGACTATAAAGAAATATAGTAAAAATGGTTCTTTTATAAAACTAGCAGAAGCTTTTGGAGAAGGTAGTACTCAAGTGCTAGACACTTATATGAATTTGTTAGATAATAAAACTACTTCTGGAGCATACATAGAAAAATCATTATTTAGTTTTCTAGAAAAAATTGCAGCAGAAGATAAATCTGGAAGCTACTGGTATACTAAAATTATGAGAAGATATTCTAGAGGAAAAAGATATCTTTTAGTGCAAGCAGTGGATAAATATCTAAGGGTAAATATAAATAACAAAGACCTAAAAGTGTTTAATTTGTTACAGGATTTATGCGTGAAAGACAAAACTTGGACCTCAGAATGATTTCTGAGGCATTTTTATTTTTATAATAAGATATTATATAGCCTAGCGCTATCTAAAATTATAAAGACTTTTTATTTATTATATTAGGAAATATAATTTTGGAGGTAATAAAATGGAAAAACAAGAAGTAACTTTTAGAGTATCTAAAGATACAGATACTAAGAAGTTAGCAGCAGCAATATATTCTAATTTAAAGAATACTGATAACATAGTTCTTAGTTGTATCGGAGTTCCTGCAGTAAATCAAGCAATCAAAGCGATTATTACTGCTAGAAGCTCTAGTGTTTGTAATGGTTTTGAAATCGCTAGTTACCCACATTTCTCAGAAGCTATAATAGAAGGAGAAGAAAAAACTAGCATCAGTATAGTTTTGAAAAAGGAAGCTATATAGTAAATATTTAGAAAGGAGAAGAATATGAGACAATTAGATAGTGAAGCAAAGAAAACAAGTGCAAATATATTAAAAAGTTTATATGAGTCAGCAGCATCAGTAAAGAAACAAATTAATACAGATAAGCCAGATGAAGCTCCTAAAGAGGAAAAAGAAGCTTTAATAAAGAAAGTTCAAAAGCCAGAAGTTCCTCATAAAGAACATATAGTAGAAAGTGCAGATGAATCTATGGTATCTCTTACTCTAACTGATAGTATAGAAGCTGCAGATTTATATAGAAAGCTTGAGCCTAAATACAACTTAAATATAGAAGTATTTGAAAAAGATGAGTTAGGAAATTCAGACTATGTTATAAATGGTAAAAAGTCAGATATAATTAATATGTTAAATGAAGTAGACCCTAATATAGTTTATGAATTAGAAGACAGTGATTTTAAACCAGTAAATGAAATGAATGAATCTGCAGACCCATTTAAAGATGAAAAAATAAGACAATTGCAAGATAAAGTAGCTGAATTACAAGCTTATTTAACAGATACACCTGAGGTACCTGAAGATGAAAAAACTTCTATTCAAAGTCAAATAGATGAAATGTTAGATGAAATAAACTATTTAGAGAATGAATTAGAAGAATCTTCTTTAACAGAAAGAATAAATAAAGATAATATTGGTATTAATAGAGCAATAGCAAATCCAAATTTAGGAAAAAATAAAGATAGAATAAAACAGGCAGGCTATAAAATAGATTATGATGGAGAAACAATAATAAATCCTAAAACAGGAAAATCAGTTTGGCTACCAGACTATGATAGAGATAGTAAGAAAAAGGTAGATTTTAAAGGAAAACTTGATTCAACAAGAGAACCTAAATCTACAACTTATGCAAAACCAACTTATGCTGGAAAAGGTAAACAAATACCTTCTAATGCTGTTTATAAAAAAGATTATGCTGGTGATGCTATAATTGATTTTGATTCAGCTCAATCATATCAATCATATTTTAATAAAGACCCTAAGTCAATATCAAAAAATATAAATTATTATAAGAAAGCAATACAAGATAGAGATAAAGCTAAAAGCTCTGCAGAATTTAACAGAGAACATTTAGGTTACTATGAAGATAAAGTTAAAAATGCTCAAAAAGACTTAAATAAACAAAAAGATTTTATAGATAAAAGAGAAAAAGAAGCGGATTTGGCAGAACAGAAAAGAAAAGAAATAATAAATAAAGCAAGAGCAAGAAGAAATGAATCAGCTTTAACAGAAGCTAGAAACCCAGAAAATGATGAAGCTAATGAACTTATAAGAACAGCATTAAATGACCCTGAATATGCTAAAAATCATACATCAGAATTAAGAAAACATGGGATAAAATATATTAAACCAGAAAAAAGATATGATAATGGTGCTTTAGAAGGTAAACAGGGAAGAAGATTAAATATAGTCGGTGACCCTGACTGGAGAAAAGATGATGTAAGAGATGTTACTAATTATGGTGGGTATGATACTGATAATGCATACGCTAAAGGATATAAATCGGATGATGCACGTGCAGATGAGATAGATTTACACCAAAAGAATTATAAAAATTCTAAGTCAGACTATGCATTAGCTAAAAATAATATAAAGAGACAAAGAACTAAAGTAGCTAACATGAAGAAAAAAGATGCTGGAAAATGGAATAGTAAAACATTTGATGCAGAACAAAAGCTTAGAAGTTATGAAAATACTTTAAAAAGAGGAATAACTGCTGGCTTCGCACCTTCAGATAAAATACACCCAGATACAGATTTAAAAGGATTTTTGAATGCTAAGAAACATTCAGATAGACCTTTAGCTAGAGAAAAAGACCCTAAATATAGAAGAGATAGAGGAGTAATTGTAGACCCAGCTAATAAAGATGTAGAAGATTACAAGTGGGCTAAATCAGAAAGAAAATACTTAGATAGGGAAAGAGAAAGAATAAATCAATCAAATCAAGAAGACCAAGATAGAATAGAAGAAATGAAGAAAAGAGCAGCTGAAGAAAAAGCAAGAAGAGAAAAAGGATATAAGGCTCAAGAAAAAGACTGGAAGAATGTAGATACTAGACTTAATAAAAAATTAGATAAATATAGACAAAGAATGTCTAAATAATAAAATTTTAAGGAGGATTTTATATTATGAGTAGATTAGGAAATGAAGATGTTAGAAAAACTGCAGGAGGAATACTTGCAAATTTAGTAGAAAGTGAGAACTTAAAAGTTAAAAAATCAGTTCTTACAGATTTAAAAGGAACTGTAGAAACTAGAGTTTTAGAGGAAGCTGTAGAACCAGCTAAAGAACCAGAAGGAGCTAATGACCCAGTTCCAGGTGAAGGAAAAGAACCTTTAAAAGAGGAAGAGCCAGTAGAAGAAATTACTGATGAAGTAATAGATGCTCCAGCTGAAGAAGAAACACCAGAAGGGATGACAGATGATATAGCTAAAGCTACAGAGTTAATAGCTAAGATTTTTGCAGGAGAAGTTACTCCAGAAGAAAAAGAAGCTGCTAGAGCAGAACTTACAGATATGATAGCTGGAGAAGCAGAACCAACAGAAGAAGTTCCAGAGGAGGAAGCTGGAGAAGAAGTAGTTGAAGAAGGAGCTAATTGTACTGATTGTAAAAAAGAAGGATGCAATAGCAATAAAGATAAAAAATTAAAAGAGGAAGATGGAGATAAAATAGATGAAAAAATAGTAGAAGGACTAGAAATAGTAGATGTATCAAATAATGCATTCTTATTAAAAGAATCTGCAGGATATATAGTAGGTAAAAATTACAATAAATCTACAGGATTAATTGAAGAAGCTGAAACATACAAAACAGAAAAAATAGCTAGAAAAGCTTTTGCTAGAATATCTAAATAGTTAATAAAGTTCCATGACTAACATAATATTTATAGGAGGTGTTAGTCATGGAACTAACTAGTGTAAAAACTGCTGTAAAAGAAAGATTAGATGCAGTAGATGAATTTTCTAAAAGTCTACCAGAAATGAGAATGAATTTAACTAGAACTCAAATCAAAAATACAGATATAATGAGTGAAGAGTGGATTAAATGGTGTAACTTACAAGGCGAATTAAATCAAATGATTTATTCAGTGGAGTGGTTAGTAAATGAATTAAAAATAGCAATGTCTACTTTAGGAAATAATCTAGAAATAGAAATAAATCAAAAGAATATGTTAAGAAAGTCTGTAGATTTATTAGAACTTAAAATAAAGCCACTTAGAAATTTAATAATGCCAATTCAAAATTTCGTGTATTTTTGTCAAAGAGAGTCAAGATAACTTTCTGGTAAGAAAGGAGAAAAAGTGAAATATAAAGTTTTAAGATTAGTTGAATCTACAAATACAGATATAAAAAGAATGCAACAAGACTTATATGCTAGAGAAAGACAAGCTTTAAAAGATTTAGGAGACCCTAATTGGGAAGATTTAGTTGGATTAAAAGATAGACTACCTGAAGAGCAGTTTGATGCTTTTATGAAGGAAGAAGGAAAAATTAGAGCTATAGAAATGATACACTCTATTTTAACCTATGCAGAACCAGAAAATTGGACCACAGATTATATAATGTCTAATAAATATATGAAAAGATATATCGAAGAATTAGGAGAAGATGCTGTAGTTGAATTAGCAAATCAAGAAATAGAAGAATATAAAAATAATGCTATTGTAGATAAGGACACTTACACAGACAGTGAAGGTGTAACATATAATTCAGTAAGATTTAAGAATGAGAGTGCTATTACTGAAAATCTAAAAGAAGATAACAAAGTAAACCATGTAGCAGAAGATTGGGAAAGACTACAAAAAGACCCTATGATAAATGCAAAAGAACATTGGAGTGATGCTTATTATTTTGAAGTCTTAGACTACGGAAAATCATTAGAAAAAGGTTTTTATTCTGAGTCAGTTATAACAGAAGATGTAGATACTGGAAAAGATTTAGAGAATGATTCTGTAGATGAAGTAGTAGATGATATTCAAGATGAAACTACAGCTGAAGAGGAAGAAGAGACTAGTACATTAGATGCTCAATTAGAAGACTTAAGAGAAGTTCTTCCAGACTTAGAATTAAACTTATATCAAGTAACAGACAAAGAAGACAAGAATAAAGTCTTTTATTTTATAGGTAAAGTAGCTGAAGATAGCAATGATTTATTAATGTTGATAGATAATAATCCATCAGAAGATATAGATGAACCTTCTAACATAGATAATGAACTTCCTGAAGATAAATCTGAAGAAGTTGATGATTTAACAGATGAAGAAACTAAAATAGAAGAGCCAGAGTTAGATGATGAATCTAAAGAAGATAGGTTTGATTTTATGAAAGTTCCATTAAAATATGAAGACTTTGCTACTTTAAATCCTAGATATGGAAACGAAATGAATCCAGACCATGAAGCCATTATGGAATATTTAATGAAGTGCTTAGTAGAAGAAAATCCAGAAAGAGCTGAAGAATTATCTAAAGAAGATAATATTGAAGCTGATGATAATACAAAAGTTCCATTAAACTCAGATATTCAAAAAGAGTTAGACGATAAAATGGAATATTATGCTAGTAAATTTTAAAAAGAAAGGAGATAAAGATGAAATTTAAACTACTAAAATTGATAATGAAAGAATCTTCTTTAAAAGAAGATGTAGAAGAGAAAGAATTATTTAATATCTTTAAAGATTTACCTGATGAAGTAAAGATAGATGGAATACAGTATAAGATGACTAACTATGGTGGAGAAGGAAATAATAACTATGCTGTATATGAAGATGTTAATAATCCGGATAGTTATTTAACAGTACACTATTCATTAAATAAAACAGGTGATGATAGTTATAAAGGTGTTAAAGAAATACATGCAGTTGATGATTTAAGAGAATCAGTTCTTAGAAGAGTAGCTGCAGAAGAAACTTTAGAAGAGTCTGCAGAAGATAGATATCAAGTGAGAGAATTTGATGGACCAGGAGCAAAGTTTGGAGTTTATGATACTAAAACTAAAAAGTTTGTTCAAAAAGGTTCTAAAAATGTAATGAATGCAGCTTGCAATGATTTAAACAAAAAGAATTTAAAAGAAGAGTTTAATACATATAAGGATAAAGATGAAGCAGAATATTATAGAAACAAAGAATTATATAAAAATTCTAATTTAGCTAGACATAGAGATGCTATGAATAAAGCTAAAAAAGCATGCGATAAGAAAGGCATTAAGTTAAAAGAAGAGGAAACTTCTTTTGAAGAAATAATAAATGAAATGTCAAACGCTGAAAGCTACGAAGAATTATATAATGCAGCAATGAAAATAGCAGACCCTGCATTACAAAATGATGTTACTAAATTTATTCAACAGTGTGAAGACGATGGAGATAGTGTAGAAGAAGCTTACTCTATAGTAACTACAGATTTATTAGATGATAAAACTCAAGACTTAAATGAAGATGCTTATATTACTATAAATGATGGAAGTAAAGACGCAGATTATATAGTTCAAGATGTAACTGAGTTGGAAGATGTTGATGATGACACTGTAGAAGCTCCATCTGTTGAAGGTTTACTATCTTTAGTAAATGAAAGTTTAAATAATAAATATGGAAGTACTTGGGGATTCATTAAATCTAAATCTATTTCAATGAAAGAAAATTTACAATATGCTATAATAGATATAGTAACTCCTCAAATTTTAAGAGAAGCTAAAGAAAATAAAGTGAAAGACAATGCAGTATCTAAAACTATAATTTTAGAAAGTGTTCCTAACTCTAAATCTATGGTTAATTTAAAAGTAAATACTTTAGCTGGCACTACTAGATTTAGTCAAAAAACTAAAGAACCAGCAAAAGTTCTTACTAGATGGTTAGAGTCAGAATATTTATATGATGAAATGGTTAAAGACTTCCAAGATAAATTAGCTGCTAGACAAGCTACTTTAAAAGATTCTACAGAGTCATACTTAAAACATCATCCAGACTTAAAAGTTAGAATAGATGTAATAAAAGCTCAAGAGAAGATGCTAAAAGATGCTGGAATGTTAGAAGATAGCATGGATGACTTAGCTAGAACAGCTTATGCTATAGCAGTAGAATTTCCAGCTAATATAAAGGTAGATGGAAATAAAGACAATGAATACAATATGGAATTTGATACAGTTGATGAAATAGTAAAAATTCTTTTTGGAGAGTCTTATGTAAGGGATATTCCTAAAGAAGAAAAAGAATTGGCAAAGAAGAATAAGAAAGTATTAAAAGATAACTTAAAAGAGGGAGCTCTTCCTAACATCAGTAAGTTCATTTATGATTTAGATAAAGATAGTGGAAATGCTTGGTCAGCTCAACATTATACAAAAGATGGTAATGGAAATAAGATAATAATAGTAAGTAAGAATGGAACTTCTGATAAAACTGCAGAAGACATTAAATCAGAAGTAGAGAATAGATATCAAAATCTTAAAGGAGAAATAACAGAAAACGGAAATAATGTATGGTTTTACTTACAAGAATCTTCTCTAAAAGAGAGCTATGCGGTTAAGTGTGGAGATAAATATGTTAACATGGAATATAATTCTAATGATGGTAAATACATATATTCATTAGTAGATGAAAAAGATGCTACTACATATAGTTTTTCTGATGGAGCGTATGCTTTAGCTAAAGATGTAAGCAAAAAAGCACAATTTAAAGATGCTAGAGTAGTACAAATATATAAAGAATCTTCTCTAAAAGAAGGATATGAAAACTTTAAAATCGGAGAAATAGAAGGAACATTTAATACTTCAACAGGTGAAGCAATGTACTCTATACCTTCTAAGAATGTTACTGACAAGAAAATATCTTTAGATAAAATACCTTCTACAGATACTCCTTATGATACAGACACTATAATTAAAAACTACATTGAGACTCATTATGGTGTAATAGACAGAGAAACAGAAGTAGAAGTTGAACCAGATGGAAACACTGAAATAGACACTGAAGTCACTGAAAAAGAACCTATAGAAAAATCTACAGATGTTCAAACTGCAGAAGAGGCTGAAGAACTAGAAGATACTGGAGTAGATATTTCAGATGAATTAGAAGAAGACGCTCAATCAGAAACTGGAACAGCTAGCTTTTATAAAATCAGACAAAGAGAACCTTTAAGTATAGAAGATGTTAATGAGAAAATAGCTAATGGAGGAAACTCTCAAGAGTCTGAATATATAGTAGTAAAAGAAATAAATTTAACACCTGATGAAATGCAATCACTAACTTCAGATTTATCTAAACCTCAAGAATTTTTACAAGGTATAGAACCTATAGATAGAAAGAACTACCCATTTAACGTAGTAAAAGTAACTTCTGAAGTAGGACCTACTCTATTAATAGACCCTGTAGGTTATAATTATAGTCGTTATATAGCAATTATCTAATTAACATAGAAAAACCTTCCAAGTCTAGATATATAATTTTATATCTAGACTATTTTTATGTATCTGAGTTAATTCTAGTGCTTCTGAGATATAAGTATAACTTTGCTTTAAAAATAACTTTGAAAATATATTATATTAGAGGAGGTAGATAATTATGGAAAAATTTAGTCAACTATTCATAATGTCTTTCGTAGTTGTATCTATTTATGACATAATTAAATCTTTCTATAAAGATAATAAAATAGATATAAACTCAATTGTAACTGCTGTTATAGGTATAGTTCTAGCAGTAGCCGCATCATTAGATGCTTTTGCATTACTTGGAATAAACTTTGCAATTCCTTATTTAGGAAGAGTACTTACAGGTTTAGTAATTAGTAAAGGGTCTAATTATGTATATGACTTTATCACCAAGATTATCTCAGTTATTAATGGTAAAGCTGTAGATGAGATTGATGGTGAAGGTTAAAATTAAAAGGAGGTAGCAAACTATGGAGAATGAAGAAACAAATAACTTAGAAAGTGAACTTAAAACAGAAGATGGAACTTTTGTAGATTCAGTGTTAGATTCTTTAGAAATTCCTGAGATGTCAGAGAAAGAAGCTGATGAATATAAGGAACAAGAAAGAATAGATACTGTCTCAGAGGGAGGTCTATAATGGGAAAAGTATATTACAGTCAAATAGACTCTAGATGGAAAAACCACCCTTATCCAGCAGATGCAGCAGGATATAGAGATAAAACTGTAGGAACTTCTGGATGTGGACCTACTTGTGCAGCTATGGTTGTATCTAGCAGTAAAGAAGTAATAAGACCAGACACTATGTGTGATTTATCAAGGGAACAAGGTTTTAGAGTAGCAGGAGGTACATCAGATGCATTATTTCCTTTTGTAGCTCAAAAATGGGGATTAGAATATAAAAGACTATCTAGTTCTTATGAAGCACATGATTATTGTAAGAAAGGTTGGTTTGTAGTAATCTGTTGTAGAGCAGGTCTATGGACTACTGGAGGACATTTTATCTTAGCAGTAGGAGCTACTGATTCTGAAATAGAAATTTATGACCCTTACTTATATTCTGGAAAATTTAATAGAAATGGCAGAAGAGGTTTAGTAAATTTAGTAGGAAATTCTGCTTGGGTAAATATAGACAAATTCAAAGCTAACTCTAATGCTCAAAGATTTTTTGCTTTCAATGTAGGTGCTGGTAAAGCTGAAAATACAGATACTAAGACTGAGACTAAAATAAAATATGTAGGAACTAATGCTTCAGCTTTAAACGTTAGAAAAGGACCTGGAACTAACTATGGTATAGTAGGATGCTTGAAAAAAGGAACACAAGTAATAGTATATGAAGAGTCTAATGGTTGGTCTAGAATTGGAGATAATAAATGGTGTAGTTCTAAATATTTATCTGATTCTAAGCCAGTAACTTCTAAGACTATGTATGTAAATACTAGTTCAGCTCCATTGAATGTTAGAAAAACTGCAGGAGGTAAAGTTATATCTCAAGTAACTAAAGGAACTGCAGTAACAGTAGTTGCAGAACAAAATGGTTGGAGTCAAATAACTAGCCCTACGTCTGGATGGGTAAGTTCTAGTTATTTATCTAGTACAAAACCATCTACAGGAAGTAATAGACATACAGTAGGACAAACAAAAATATTTAAAGGAACTACATATCTATTTTCTAGAAAAGATTTAACTGGAACTAAATATACTTATAAACCTAAGACTGCAGTTAAAATACTAGAAAATACAAGTTCTCATGTAGATAAAATATATGTAAAAGCAACTGGTAGAGTGGCTTATGTAAATATTAATGCATATAAATAAATCTAGATTTAGAGAGATAAAAAGTTGCTGAAAATTATGTCAGCAACTTTTATTTTTATATTTACAAAATTAAAATATTATAATATAATATCGATAAGAGAGGTGAAAATTATGCAAGCATTTATAAAAGAAGATGAACTAATAATTAATTCACAGATATTAGACAATGAAAAAGAAGACTTGGTAAAATTTGCCGAAACCGCAGAAGAAAGAGGAGTAGAAGTTATAAAGCTTTTTGATACTGAAGGAAATACTGCAGGAGTAAAATTTAAAATGAGGTGATTTATATGAAATTATTATCAAAAGCAGATACTATAGTAGAATGTCCTAGATGCAAACAACCTGAGTACTGGGAATGTATGCATGTTAAAGACGGAGAATACTACTGTAGAAAATGTATATATGATAAGATGAATATTAAAAATCATCCAACTTTTCCAGATAAAGATTAACTTTCATAGAAAGGAGATAGTAATTTAAAATGAAAACAGACTTCAAGGACATGAAACATCAAAGAGTATATATCAAAAATTTTATTAACAGAAGATTTATAGGAGAAAAACAGTGTGCAGTTTGTTCTAGTAATGAAAATTTATCTGTAATACACAATAAAGAAAACCCATATCAAATAAGTTTCATTTGTAAAGATTGTAAAAGTAAACTTGCTAGAAAAGACTTAGAAAATCTTCCTAAGGTAGACATACTTAAAAACATAGAAGTTAACAAAAGATATTCTCACTCAAAAGATTTAGTACTAGACTCAAAAATGAAGTTCATTGTAGAACATTCATTAGAGACAGACTTGAGTATGATGAATTATCTTAAATCACACAACATATCATATCACAGATTTAAGATAGCCACTAAAATCTATGAAAAAGAAGTAGCTCCGATAGAAAAAGATATAAAAAATCATTTTAAAAGATTGCGCGTTAAAAATATATCAAAAACTAAGACCTCAGAATGACCTCTGAGGCATTTTTATTTTGTTCTAATATAATTTTATATCC
>AUXO014181138.1_pt1 | contig 60718 bp, 53 predicted proteins | sample 768731 | NCBI WGS metagenome assembly AUXO01 (sample SAMN02715735, study PRJNA202380) | gut metagenome | biome: sheep rumen | host: Ovis aries | place: New Zealand: Palmerston North
GCAAACACCATTATATCAGAGACCTATGTGTCTTTTTTCTATCTGTTGCACTTAGATTGTAAATTCAAGTTCATAAAAAAAGGATTTATAATAAATATGGAATTGTTTTCGGTAAAAAGGGTGATGTATGAAAAGGAGGAAGTTATGAACTTTACAGAGATTTATTATGAGAAAGTTCCAAAACGTTTGAAGGAATTACGAAAGGGAAGAGGACGATCACAGATTGATTTGGCTAAGATGTTTGGTGTAGGTCAAAGAACCGTCAGTGATTACGAACGAGGTGTTGTTATCGTTCCTTATGATCGTTTTCTTACCCTAGCGAAATATTATGACGTAAGTCTTGAATATTTAACCGGCCTGTCTGACCAACCAGGTAATTTTCCTTGTTGATATGGGGATAAAACTATAAATACAAACAATTAGATAAGTAGCACATAGGAAGAATAACCTACCAAAACAATTTCTAGCGACCCTTTGGTCGCTATTTTTTTCTTAGCAAATATGGAAAATACAATGATAAAATACATGAAATCTTTATGAACATATGGTATTTAAGGGGATTTTTTGATAAAATAATCAAGAAATTACTAGAGGAGGTCTATCGTGGAGGAGTATCGTATTGAAGGAATTGTATTTTCTAATGAAGATGAATATCAAAAGGCCTTATTAGATCAAAAAAATATTGAATTAGTAAGGGCTAAATATGAATATACCGATGCTAAAACAGCTGAGGCAGTATATCAAAAACTGATACGTCAAAACATTTTTAAAACTATACTTGGTGATTTGTTTTTAAAAGAATTACAGGACATTATTCAAATTGGAGGCGGAAACATAGAATCTCTCCCACCAATTCTCGCTAGGGAAACCACATTTTCAAAAGGAGATAATTATCCGGTGGAAGAAGAAATTCAATCGGAAAAAAGTCAAAAGGCGCTGGGTATTTCCTTAACCTTAAATGTTATATTGTTCTTTTTATTAATTCTCTTTTATCTGTTTACCAAAAATAGCGATAACGCCAATATAACCAATTATGAAAGAGTAATTAGTAAAAAATATCAGGCGATCTACGAAACAAGTAGCAAGGCCACAGAAGAAACAAGTACCTTTGGAGTAGAAGTAGAGTCACAGGAATAAGGAGGCATATATATGGACGAATTAAAAATTCTTGTAGTGGATGATGAAAGCAGAATGAGAAAGTTGGTTTCTGATTTCCTTACCAAAAAAGATTATAAGGTAATTGAGGCTGGAGATGGAGAAGAAGCAGTGGATTTATTCTTTAGCGACAAGAATATTGATTTAATTATTCTTGATGTTATGATGCCAAAGATGGATGGCTGGGAGGTAACCAGACAAATCAGGAAATTTTCCAAAGTTCCCATTATTATGTTAACGGCAAAAAGTGAGGAACAGGATGAATTGTTAGGTTTTGAATTGGGAGTAGACGAATTTATCACGAAACCATTTAGCCCCAAAATCCTTACCGCACGTGTTGACGCTATACTAAGAAGAGCCAACAAAATTGGGGCAAGCGATGTATTAAAAGCTGGAAATATTGAAGTTAACAAGGTGGCTCATATCGTCAAGGTTTGTGATCAGCCCATTGAACTTAGTTTTAAGGAATTTGAGTTACTTTGTTATTTCATTGAAAACCAAGGCATAGCTCTTTCAAGAGAAAATATTCTAAATAATGTTTGGAACTATGATTATTTTGGAGATGCCAGAACGATTGATACACATGTAAAGAAGCTTCGTAGTAAATTGGGAAGCCAGTCAGATTATATTAAAACAATTTGGGGAATGGGATACAAGTTTGAAGTAAGTACGGAGGAATAATATGAGTAAGAAACACTCCATGCTTTCCATGCGGGTTCAGATGACCATTCTCTTAGCCGGTATCCTATCCGGCACCCTTTTGTCATGTATTTTGATTAATTCTTTGTTTTTATCTAAATATTACTATACAGAAAAGGTAGCAGCCCTAGATTCCATGTTGGAGTATATTTCTGACATTGATGATGTAGATGAGTATTTCAATGATAGCGAGAATTGCAATACAGTAAAGAACAAGTGTGAAACCGCGGGAATCGCTTTAACGATTTTTGGTTCTGATAGTGATAGCATCTTTAATTCCGGAGATGACCTAAAAGATTTCACCAGGGGCCAGATGTTTCGTGGGGAATTAACCCTTTCCGATGACAATGATGTTACCGATACTTTTTATGATCGGCATACCCAAATCGAATATCTTCAAAAATTCGGTAGTTTGGATTCAGATACCTATTACTTAATGAGAGTGCCTATTACAGCTATGCGAGATAGTGTTGCTATTTCCAATCGTTTCTTTGCATATATTGGCGTGATTGCTATTATTGTGTCAACTTTCTTAATGACAATCCTGTCCTACTATTTTACCAAACCTATCAAGCGTTTAGTAAAAATCTCAGAACAGATGTCTTCCTTGAATTTTAATGTAAAATATAAGGATCATGGAACCACGGAATTAGACGCTTTGGGAAATAGTATGAACAAACTTTCTACAAAGCTTGAGGCAACCATTACAGACCTAAAAAATGCCAATTCTAAATTGGAGCAAGACATTGAAAAGAAGGAAAAAATCGATAAGATGCGTACTGACTTTATTTCCAATGCTTCCCATGAATTAAAGACCCCAATCGCTTTGATTCAAGGATACGCGGAAGGACTAAAAGAGGGAATTAACGATGACGATCCGGAAAGCAGGAATTTTTACTGCGACGTTATTATTGATGAAGCCAATAAGATGAATCATTTGGTAAGAAACCTTTTGTCATTAAACCAGATGGAATCAGGTGGAATCCCTTTGGATATGAGTAGATTTGATATTATCAGTGTAATCAACGGGGTCTTAGAACGATCAAAAATCCTCATAGAACAAAAAGAATTGGATGTTTATTTTGATAATTCGAAAGAGTGTTATGTTTGGGGAGATGAGTTCTGGATTGAACAGGTTCTTACGAATTACGTTACAAACGCCCTAAATCATGTTATAGTAAAGGGTACTATTAAAATTTCTTTGGAAAGTTTTGATGATAATTTACGGGTCACCGTATACAATGATGGAAAGCCGATTCCAGAAGAAGACCTAGATAAGTTATGGATAAAGTTTTATAAGGTGGATAAGGCAAGAACCAGGGAATACGGCGGTAATGGAATTGGTCTTTCCCTTGTAAAAGCCATTATGGATCAGCACAAACAAAACTATGGTGTGTATAACTTAGAAAACGGTGTTGCTTTTTATTTTGAGGTAGAAAAGGAGAAAATTGAACATGATAGCAATCATTGATTATGATGCGGGTAATTTAAAAAGTGTCCAAAAAGCATTGGAGTTCCTTGGGCAGGATTGTCTTGTGACAAGAGATCCAGAGGCTATTTTACAGGCGGATAAGGTTATACTACCAGGCGTGGGTTCCTTTGCAGATGCCATGGGGAAATTGGAAAAATATGAATTAGTTCCAGTGATTTCTCAAGTGGTAGAAAGTAAGAAACCGTTTTTAGGAATTTGTCTTGGACTTCAATTATTATTTGAAGAGAGTGAAGAGTCCCCAGGAGTTAGGGGACTTGGCCTCTTGCCAGGAAAATGCTATCGTTTTCCAGAAGACAAAGGATTAAAGGTTCCTCAGATTGGTTGGAATTCTTTGGAACTTCAAAATAATGGACGTTTGTTTCGGAATATTCCAAAGGATTCCTATGTGTATTTCGTACATTCCTATTATCTTTCTAGCCCGGATGAAAGTATTGTAAAAGCTTGTTGCGACTATGGTGTTCGTGTTCATGCTTCCATTGAAAAAGACAATTTATTTGCTTGCCAGTTTCATCCTGAAAAATCTGGTAAAACCGGTTTAGCAATTTTAAATAATTTCGCAGAGCTTTAAAGAAAGGAAATCATCATGCATACAAAAAGAATTATTCCATGTCTAGATGTTAATAATAACCGAGTGGTGAAAGGTGTAAACTTTGTAAATTTAAGAGATGCCGGAGATCCTGTGGCAGTTGCCAAGGCTTATGATGAGGCAGGGGCCGATGAGTTGGTATTCCTTGATATTACAGCAAGTTCTGACGAGAGGAAAACTGTTGTAGATATGGTTGCAAAAGTAGCTGAACAGGTCTTTATTCCTTTTACGGTAGGTGGCGGAATACGAAGTGTAGAAGATTTTAAAATTCTACTTCGTGAAGGAGCAGATAAGATATCTGTCAATTCCGCTGCACTTATGAACCCAAGATTAATTGCCGATGCAGCCGATAAATTTGGCAGTCAATGTGTGGTTCTTGCCATTGACGCAAAACGAAGACCGGATGGAAGTGGTTTTAATGTATATAAAAATGGCGGACGAGTAGATATGGGGATTGATGCCTTAGAATGGGCTATGAAAGGGGTAGAATTAGGTGCCGGTGAAATCTTATTAACCAGTATGGATGCAGATGGAACAAAGAATGGTTATGATTTGGAATTGACCAAATTAATTTCTGACCACGTGAATGTTCCTGTGATTGCTTCCGGTGGTGCCGGAAAGATGGAGCATTTTTATGATGCCTTAGAAGCAGGAGCTGATGCGGTTTTAGCAGCTTCCTTATTCCATTATAAGGAACTGGAAATCTCAGACCTGAAGAAATATCTGGCACAGAAAGGGGTTTCGGTGCGAAGATGAGTAAAGGAATCAGTAATGACTGGCTAATTCCCTTATCTGAGGAGTTTAAAAAGCCCTATTACAAAAAACTATACGACATCGTAACCAAAGAGTACCAAACTGAGACAGTCTATCCACCTGCCCAGGAAATCTTTACCGCCTTTGATCTTACTCCCTTAAAAGAAACGAAGATTGTTATCCTAGGTCAGGATCCCTACCATGGGGAAGGACAGGCTCACGGCTTATCTTTTTCCGTAAAACCGAATGTGGATATTCCACCTTCCCTACTGAATATTTATAAAGAGTTGGAAAGTGATTTAAATTGTTATATTCCAGACAACGGTTATTTAGCCAAATGGGCAAAGCAAGGTGTCTTACTTTTAAATGCTGTTTTAACCGTTCTTGCTCATAGACCCAATTCGAATCAGGGAATCGGTTGGGAAGAATTTACAGATGCAGCTATTAAAGCCTTGAATAAGGAAGACCGTCCCATTGTATTTATGTTATGGGGATCTTATGCCAGAAAGAAAAAAAGTCTTTTAAATAATCCAAATCATTTAATTTTAGAGGCACCACATCCAAGTCCTCTTTCCGCTTATCGAGGATTTTTTGGCTGTAAGCATTTTAGTCAAGCCAATGAATTTTTAAAGGCCCATGGACAAACACCGATTGATTGGCAGATTGAAAATTTGAATTAAAAAGGAGAGTCTTATGAAAGATTTTTTAACACTTGCAAAGGAACGTTGTTCCGTACGTAAATTTGAAGATAGAGAAATTGAACAGGAAAAGTTAGATTATATTCTTGCTTGTGGACAGGTAGCTCCTTCTGCGAGAAATCTTCAGCCTTTTCATACCTACTTACTTTTAGGAAAAGATGCTGTCAAGAGAATGGAAGGAGCAACTCATTATACGTTTTCCGCTCCGGCCATGCTTATTGTCACTTATGATCAAACGCAGGCTTGGGTTCGTGATAAGATTGATGATTTTTGCAGCGGTCAAACAGATGCAGCTATTTTAGCTTCTCATTATATGTTTGCAGCTTGTGATTGTGGCCTTGGAACCACATGGGTTCAGTATTTTGATCCAAAGGAAGTGAAGAAGGAATTAAATCTTCCAGAAAATATTCAGGTAATGACCCTTCTTCCTTTAGGCTATCCAGCTGCCGATTACGAGGCAAGTCCTAGACATACTGAGCGTAAGGATTTATGCGAAACCCTTACTATTATTCGGTAAAGACAAGGGAGACTTTATGAAAATAAAAAATATAGGCAAACTATTAATGGCCGGTCTTGCCGTTCTTTCTTTTTCAAGTCCGGTATTTGCCGGAGACATTAATAGTTATGAAGCTCAGGTGATTGCCTATGCTTCAGGAACCTTTACCTATCAAGGTCAAACCTATGTGGCTGCTAATGGGATGATTGGTCAATTATCAGCTTATTTATCAGAGGATGGTGTAAATCTAACCAGTGAAGGAGCGTCCAAGGCGATTTCTTCTATTGCAGCTAATGTTGAAAAAGGTGTAACGGCAGGCTATTTGGTACCCATAGATCAACCCACCAAAGAGGCGAAAGAGGAGGAAACGATCTCACTCGAAGAGGCCAGTGAGCTTCAAAAGATTTGGGAAGAGACGACTGAGAAAACAACTATGATTGAAAGTACACGGATCATGGAAGAAAGAGAAGGCTCTAGTGAAGTTACCAGTCAGAATCTTCCAGCTACAGAAGAAAATACCTCGTTAGTAATCACACAAAAAGCCAGAGAAACAAGTACTAAGCCTCATAAGAAAAGTATTAGTAATTTTAAACGGCTTAAAAAGCTTTTAGGCTTATTTCTTTTAGGGATTTTTGTAGGATATAGTTTTAAATTCCTATACAAGAGGTATAAGAAAAAATCTTTTAAAAAAACCAATCGGCATTTAACATACGATATGCATTGTCATATTCTTCCAGGAGTAGATGATGGAGCGAAGGATCTTGCCATGTCCCTGGCTATGTTAGATGAGGAATATAAGGAAGGGGTAAGAACTGTGATTATGACACCTCATTATACAGCAGGGTCTAGGCACAATTTACCCAAAGATCAACTTAAAAGCGTTTTCAATCAGTTGGTAGAAGAAGAAAAGAAACTTCATCCTGATATGATTTTAGGTCTTGGAAATGAAGTACTATATTCTGAATCACTATTAAAGGACTTAGAAGAAGATAAGATTTGCCTTCTTCCAGAAGGAATGGTGGATTTTAAAGATCACACACTTTTACTTGAGTTTTCTCCGAGGGAAGACTATCAGGTGATTTATCAAGCAATCCTTCAACTAACAAGAGAGCGTTACCGTCCGATTATTGCTCATTGTGAGCGATATGAAAATCTAGAAAAGGAAGATGGATATCAAGACCTGATCAAGTTAGGAGCTAGATTACAAGTAAACTGCATTCCAAAGAAAAATGAATTTGATCCTCATTACCGGACACTGGCAATGAAACTTTGTAAGAGGGGATTGATTTCTTACCTATCGACAGATGCCCATAATCTTACAACAAGACCGGTTGCTCCAAAGGAAATGATTGGCCAATTAGAAGCAGAAATGTCCACATCACGACTAGATCATATGTTACATCGATAAAAAAAGAAGCCCTAGGGCTTCTTTTTATTGTGCAATATATACTTTATTTTCGTGATAGGTAAGTGGTTTGCGATTTGCTTCTTCTGCCTCATATTCTTCTTTATGAAGGTTACGATTCGCGGTTGCTAGCATAAGCTTAATACGGTTTAACTGATTTACTTCAGATGCACCAGGGTCATAGTCTACTGCTACAATATTAGCCTCTGGATGTCTGTAACGTAATTCTTTAATAACTCCCTTACCCACAATGTGGTTTGGAAGACAGGCAAATGGCTGGGCACAGATAATGTTAGGAACTCCTTCCGAAATCAATTCTAACATTTCTCCTGTTAAGAACCAGCCTTCTCCGGTCATATTTCCCAAGGAAACATATTGGCTGGCAGCTTTTGCAAGGTCTTCAATCTTACTTGGAGGGGTAAAGTGTTTACTTGCCAAACAAGACTTGGTTACCTCCTTACGTAAAGAATTTAAAGCTTTGATTCCTAAATTCATAATCCTGGTGGTAGATTGTTTAAATCCAAGGTTTTCTGATTTGAAATTACCATTATAGAAAGAGTAGAGGAAGAAGTCTAATAAGTCAGGCATTACAGCCTCGGCTCCTTCAGCTTCCAGCAATTCAACCACCTGATTATTAGCGGCAGGGGAGAATTTAACAAGAATCTCTCCAACAATACCAACTCTTGGCTTCTTTATATCTTCATCAATTGGAAGAGCATCAAATTCCTGAATAATCCTTCTAATGTTCTTTTTAAAGGAAGACAGGTGTATTCCTGGTTTTGTTACATCTTGGATGCAAATTTCCTTCCACTTTTGGTGGAGGGCATCAGCCGAGCCCTTTTCTAATTCATATGGTCGCATCCTATAAAGGCATCTCATAAAGACATCTCCATAAATAACAGCCTGTAAAGCCTTTAGAATCAAGGTAGGAGTAAACTTCATACCTTCATTTTTTTCGATGCCGTTAAAACTTAAACTGATTACCGGAATATTAGGATAACCTGCAGCCTTTAAGGCTCTTCTAATAAAACCAACATAGTTAGAGGCACGACAACCACCACCGGTTTGTGTAATGGCTACCGCCAAATGATCGGTATCATATTCTCCGGAGGTAATGGCATCCATGATTTGACCAATTACCAAAAGAGAAGGGTAGCAGGCATCATTATTAACATAACGTAGACCTACATCAACCGCATTTTTATTGGCATTTGGAAGGATCTTAAAGTTATAACCCGCAGCCTGAAAAGCCGGTCCTAAAATATCAAAATGAATTGGTGACATTTGCGGTGCAAGAATGGTCCAGTTTTCCTTATGCATCTTTTTGGTATATTCCACACGGTTAATATTAGAAGGGCTAATGGTTCGTTGATACTTGTTTTTCTCACGAACACGGATGGCAGACATAAGGGAACGAATTCGAATTCTTGCCGCTCCTAAGTTATTTACTTCATCGATTTTAAGGACGGTATAAATCTTGTCAGCAGAAGAGAGAATCTCTTGTACCTGGTCAGTGGTAACCGCATCTACACCACAACCAAAGGAATTTAGCTGAATCATATCAAGGTTATCTACTTGCTTAATATAGTGAGCGGCAGCATATAGTCTTGTGTGATACATCCATTGGTCAAGAACACGGGTAGGTCTTTCAATATTTCCGAGATGACTAATAGAATCCTCTGTTAAAACTGCCATTCCAAGGGTATTGATCATCTCAGGAATTCCATGGTTGATTTCCGGGTCGATATGATATGGACGACCGGCTAAAACAATTCCATGCTTGCCTGTTTCTTTCAAATACTTTAAAGTCTCTTCCCCTTTTTCCATAACTTCACGACGTACCTGGTTCATCTCTTCCCAACCGGTATGAACAGCAGATAATACCTCGGCTTCCGGAATATCAAATGATTCCTTAAAGAATTTTACCAACTGCTTACTTGCAATTTCTTCACTGGTTAAAGCAAGGAAAGGTGATAGGAAGCGATAGTCCGGATTTTTCAATTCTTCGACATTATTTTTAATATTTTCAGGATAAGAAGTAACAATCGGGCAGTTATAGTGGTTGTTGGCATTGGGATCTTCCTGTCTCTCATAAGGAATACAAGGATAGAAAATGGTCTTTACGCCATGATTAATTAACCAGGAAATATGTCCATGGGTAATCTTTGCAGGATAACATTCCGACTCCGAAGGAATGGATTCAATGCCCAATTCATAAATTTTTCTGGAAGAAACCGGAGAAAGCATTACTCTAAATCCTAATTCCTTGAAAATAGTAGCCCAGAAAGGATAGTTCTCATACATATTAAGAACTCTTGGGATACCAATCACTCCTCGTTTAGCTTCTGTAACAGGAAGTGGTGGATAACGGAAGATTCGTTTCATCTTCCATTCATATAAGTTTGGAAGTCCTTCTGCATTCTTTACCTTACCAATACCTCGTTCGCAACGGTTACCGGTAATAAACTGACGACCGCCAGAAAATTTATTAATGGTAAGGAGACAATGGTTTCCACATCCTTGACAACGAGCCATAGAGGTGGAAAATTCCAAATGATCTATGTCTTCAATGCTTAACATGCTAGAGGCATTTCCTTCATAACGTTCTCTTGCCACTAAGGCAGCACCGAAAGCCCCCATGATTCCGGCAATATCGGGGCGGATGACTTCTACACCGGCAATCTTTTCTAAGGAACGAAGGACTGCATCATTATAAAAGGTTCCGCCCTGAACCACGATTTTATCTCCTAAGTCTTTCGGACTAGAAACCTTAATTACCTTAAACAGGGCATTTTTAATAACTGAATAGGCAAGTCCAGCGGAAATGTCAGCAACACTAGCTCCTTCCTTTTGCGCCTGTTTTACGTTGGAATTCATAAAAACGGTACATCTAGAGCCCAGGTCCGTTGGATTTTTTGCAAACAATGCTTCCTTTGCAAAATTCTGAACAGAGAAATTCAAAGATTTAGCAAAGGTTTCAATAAAGGAACCGCAACCGGAAGAACAAGCCTCATTTAACTGAACGCTGTCAACGTTGTGATTTTTAATCTTAATACACTTCATATCCTGACCACCAATGTCTAAGATACAATCCACGTCAGGTTCGAAAAAAGAAGCAGCATAGTAATGAGAAACGGTCTCAACCTCTCCCTCATCTAGCATAAGGGCAGCCTTAATTAAGGCTTCTCCATATCCGGTAGAACAAGAATAAACGATTCTTGCGGTAGGAGGTAAGAGACGATAGATCTCCTTAATGGAACGAATGGTAGTAGCCAAAGGGCTTCCATTGTTTCCAGAATAAAAACTATATAAAAGAGAACCATCCTCCCCAATCAAAGCAACCTTTGTGGTGGTAGAACCGGCATCGATTCCTAAAAAGCAATCACCTTCATAATCTGCAAGGCTTGCGGTTCCAACACAGTTGGCATTGTGACGGGTTAAGAATTTTTCATAATCCTCTTTATTATCAAATAAAGGATCCATACGTTTGATTTCAAATTTTAACTTGATTCCCTTAGTAAGAAGGGTATAAAGTTTTTCAATTGGTATGGTAAAATCCTTCTTATGATTCAAAGCTGCACCAGATGCCGCAAACAAATGAGAAAAGTTTGGTGCGATTACCTGGTCCGGTGTTAAATGTAATGTACGAATAAAGGCTTCTTTTAACTCAGAAAGGAAATGCAAAGGCCCGCCTAAAAAAGCTACATTTCCACGAATAGGCTTACCACATGCCAATCCGGAAATGGTTTGATTAACGACTGCCTGAAAAATTGAGGCAGAAAGGTCTTCCTTTGTAGCACCTTCATTAATCAAAGGCTGAATATCGGTCTTTGCAAATACACCACAACGGGCTGCAATAGGATAAATAGACTGATAATTCTTTGCATATTCATTTAATCCGGTAGCATCGGTATTTAAAAGGGCAGCCATTTGGTCAATAAAGGAACCTGTACCACCAGCACAGGCTCCATTCATTCTTTGCTCTACGCCATTACTAAAATAAATGATCTTTGCATCCTCCCCACCAAGTTCAATAGCTACATCGGTTTGAGGAGCGTAATCTGTTAAGGAGGTGGCTACCGCAACCACTTCCTGGACAAATGGTACACCAAGTTGAGTTGCCAGGGCAAGTCCACCAGATCCTGTGATTACTGGAGATATTTCAATATTTGAGCCAAGATGGTCCATTGCTTCCTTTACAATCTGGGCAAGGGTTTCCTGGATATTTGCAAAATGTCTCTGGTAATCTGAGAATAGAATCTCATTATCCTTATTTAAGACGGCAACTTTTACCGTTGTAGATCCGATATCTATACCAAGAGAATAATATTCTTTACTCATATAATGAATAAACTCCTTTCTGCTAATCATAGAATGACTACTTTATCTTGTGGTTTATGCAAAATTATAATCATCCTTTTTGTGGTACTAAACATACATTTTATAACAAACTAAAAAAAAAAGCAACGGAAAAGAATACATAGAAGGCATAAATTTAGATAAATAGAAATCAATAGGAAACCGGGAATCCTTATTTCAATTTTTCTTATTCTATGTTAAAATATAGCCTGAACCCTTAAAAGAAAGAAGGAGATAAGAATGAATTTTATGAATAAAATGGAAAAAAAGTTTGGAAAGTATGCCATTCCCAATCTTTCCATGTACTTGATTGCTGGATTTGTTTTAGGTTATGTATTACAATTGATTCCTTTTGGGGATGAAAATCTGAGTCAATTATTTACCTTTAATCCCTACTATATTTTTCAAGGACAAATATGGAGACTCTTTACCTGGGTGATTACCCCTCCAGAGGACCTGGGTATTTTTACCATTATTATGTTAATATTTTATTATTCCATTGGACTATCTATGGAACGGGCTTGGGGAACTTTCGCCTATAACTATTATATTTTTATGGGCTTAGCATGGACCATCCTAGGTAGTTTGCTTGCTTATAGTCTTATGGTTTTAACCCCGGTAGGGGATGTTTTCAATCAGGAAGCCTTTTATTGTGGACTTTACGTATCTAGTATTACCTCTACCTATTACATTTGCACCTCAATCTTTTTAGCCTTTGCGGCTACTTTTCCAGAACATGAAGTCCTTTTGTATATGATTATTCCAATTAAGGTAAAGTGGTTAGGCTACCTCTACGCAGTGATGCTGGTCTTCCCTGTGATTAGTATGTTTGTCAAACATGGAAGATTTGGTCTTCCTTATGCCATTATTATACTTTCTTCCATGGCAAATTTTCTTATCTTTTACCTTACAACAAGATCTAGATTTCGTGGAGGAAAGGCCCAAAAAGCCCAGCGAAAGAATTTTAAAAAGCAAATGGCAAGAATGGGAAATCAATATGATGGAGCTGGTGTAATTCACAAATGTCATATTTGTGGAAGAACCAATGTAACAAATCCGGAGCTTACCTTCCGTTATTGCTCAAAATGCAATGGTAATTATGAATATTGTAGTGAGCATCTCTTTACCCATGAACACATTAAGTAAATAGTAGAAAAAACTCTAAATAAAGACCGAAGTCGCAGGTTCCAACTCTTGTATGGGGCCTGCGATTTTTTTATACTTGAATCAAAGGAGTTGCGTATGAAGATTCAAGAAAAATATCAGGTAATTTCACAAATTGGTTTGGGAGCTTTTAGTCAGGTATATTTGGTGCAGGATGTTAATTTAGGCTCTTATTGGGCTATGAAGATAATTGACAAGAAAATACAGGGGAGTTATCAAGGAATTAAGGAGGCAAATCTTTTGAAGGATCTTTGCCATCCCTCTATTCCCAGAGTAGTAGAACTGGAAGAAACAAGGGACCAGGTAATCCTTGTTATGGATTATATTAAAGGTCCTTCCCTAGAACAGTTATTAAAGACATCCAATATAAAAAAAGAACAGGCCCTATCCTTGGCAAGACAGTTGGTGGATTTGATTTCCTACCTAAATCATAGAAATCCACCAATTTACTATTTGGATTTAAAGCCGGAACACTTAATCATATGTAAAGAACGTATGTATCTTATTGATTTCGGATCCGCTATATCCAATCAGGATTCTACTACTTCCTTTAGTGGAACGCACGAATATTCTGATCCGGTCTTGTTTCAAGGACAAGGTCCCAATGACACAACAGACCTTTATAGTCTTGGGAAAATCCTATCCCAACTTTTAATGAAAGCAAAGATACCTAAAAAAAGACTTCACTATCTGGCACCTTTGAAAAATCCAAATCCTACAAAACGCAAACGGACACATGAAGACCTTATTCTTTTTTTACAGTCTTTGCAGGAAAAAAAGAAAAGAAAGCCAAATTTTTTATATCTTCTTATATTACTTATGGGATGTGTATTGCTTTCGCCAAAATCCAATTTTTATATTTCTTCACCAGATGATTCATTTGTAAAGAAAAGTCCCAAAGACCTATTAATAGAAGTGAATGCATATACAAAAAAACTTTATCAAGAAAAATTCTTTCATACAAAGGATGAGGAATTTATTCTTTCCCGATTAGAGACCTTTCGGCAATTAAAGGTAGAAGTAGATGAAAGTATGGAAGACCAATTACAGGAAATTTACGTAAAACTATGTGATTTGTATTTTTTTTGCTATGAATATAAAGGACCAAAGACTTACAAAGAAAAGATGGAACTATTGTCCTATCATTTTAAAGACAGAAAGAAGGAGTCGTTGGTACTTTACCACTTGGTGGATCAAAGACCCCTGGCATTTTCCTTTATTGATTGTAATGATATAGCAGAAAAAGAGGAGGCATCCATCTATCATTTGAGTTCTTATGAAGAGGAATTTCCTTATGTAGATGATATTTCTTTATTTACCATGGAGGGAGAGTATGCGCTATTAAGTATTCATGCCCAAAGTATGAATGAAATAAAACCCAAGGCACTTGAATATTATAAAAAATCAAAGGGGATAAAATCGGAAGGAGCCACCATAAGTCTAGATTCGAAAGGCTATTGTCAGATTAAAATCAAGGAGGATTTTTCAGGATATTATTATTTTAAAGCGATAGGAGAGGATGGGAGTAAAGAACCTGAATTTGTAAAATCCCCTAAGATTCATTTAGTTCTTTCTACGGAGAAAACAGAAAAAAAGGAAAAAGAAACCACAAGAAAAGAGATGGAAACCAGCAGTAGTAGGAAAATGCTAGAAACAGAGAGTCAAAGCCCACAAATCAAGGAAGAAAGAAAAGAGGAGACTAAAACAGAAAACAAGGAGGAGAAAAATCCCAAGATCACCATGCAAGATTTTATAGATTATGCTTATGTAGATTTGTGTCAGCCAAAGATTTTAAAAATTAAGGAAGATGTGATTTATGTATTTGATGATCATGATTTAAAGGACCTAACCGCTTATGATGCAAAAGGATGTCGTATACAGACTGTAAAGATAGGTCCTTATTATTCATTAATAGGAATTGGAAAAGAGGACATAAAAATAACAGCGACTGATCGCTCTGGAAATCAATCGCTGTTATGGTTAAAATCTTTTTCGATTTAATTATTTATCTAATATAAGAACGGTGAATGAATTTGCTGGAAGGTCTAAGCGATAAACCCCATTCTTCGCACTGATCTTATCTTCCTTAGGGGTTACAAGTTCGTGATCTCTTTCATTTACATTTGGCTTGTTAACCAGCTCAGCACTTGCGGTAAGCAGGATACGCTTAGCATCTGCCTTCAATCCGGCTGCCTTTAATTCTAACTTCTTATCAAAGCCTTCTGCATTGATTAACTTCACATAGATGTGCTTGTTATCTTCTGTAGCACTTGAGAAGACATCCTTATTGTATGCTTCAAGTTTATAATCAAAAACGAAACTCTTGTAATCACCAGAAGTGAAGTAAGCCTCTAAAGTATCCTTGGTCTTACGGCTTCCACCGTAGTTTACAGTGATAACATAAGCCTGATCCTGTTCAAACTTATCTTCAATAGAAGTACGAAGGTTACCAGCTGCGGTAGAACTTGAATAATCACCGAGAGTATATCCTTCAACGCCATCCTTATAAACCTTAATGGCTGTCTTACCATTCGCATAATTGATTGCGTACTGGATCATGTTCTTGTGCTTCACAGAAACATCAGTAACTCCTACACCAAGATAAATACCATGCTGTCCTGAAAGCTTAGCAGCTTCAATGACAACCTTATAATCCGTGAGGTCTTCATCAATAAAATAAACACCATTTTCCTGGTGATCATCGCTGGTAATTACAAGACCCATATCACCAACACTTACCTTGTCACTACCCGGAAGGAGAGACCATTTTTCTGAAAGTTCTTTCTTAGTTGTAAAGTCCTCTTCATAGATTACCTTGCCATCCTGGTTACTAGTAATTGTAATCTTAGCAATGGCAACAGAAGATCCTTTTGTAGAAAGGCTTACACCACCAACTGGGACAAGTTGAGTTTTCTTACCCTTCTTGTAAGTAGAGAAGTCAGTTGCGATGGTGTTCTTTCCAAGATACTTAGCAAATAACTGCTGTACATAGTAGTTTGGAGTATGCCATACGGTTTCGTTATCAAACCAGATTAAGTCTGGAGTCCAGCGATACATATTATCATTACGAACCTTGTTAAAGAGTGGAGCATAAGCTGCAAGACGTACAACATCTGAATTTTGTTCGAATCCACACATGACAGCTGCCTCACAAATGGCACCGGCAAGAGTATTCTTCTCGTTAGAAGCATATTCACCAACAAAGACCTTAGAAGTTTTATCCTCAATCAGATTTCTGTTCTGGTCATATGCACGATAGTAGTAGTTATAACGATCTGCGTTATTTAAGAGGTAATCGTTTGCTCTATAGTAGTGCTCGTCTGCGATGGTCTCCATATAATCTGCCTGATGCTCATACATGGTAATATCTTCGGTATAGGAACCTGTATAATCGCTAAAGGCAACGGATACAGTACCCGGTCTGTTACCACTAAGGAACTGCCATCCATTCTGATATGCACCATCATCGGCCTGAGCACCTACGGTAGAAAGAATAGTAAGTTCATAGCCTGGATAGTTCTTAGCCATATGTTCATCAATCGCTTTTTTAAATACCTGGAAGTTAGCATAGAACTCGTCTCCCCAGTTTTCATTACCTACACCAAGTAAGTGAAGGTCAAATGGCTCCTCGTGTCCCATAGAGGCACGAACTGCTGCCCATTTATTATTCTTGGTATCCTTACAAATAGCAAAATCGATTAAGTCTGTAAAGTTCTGGATATATTTCTGGCGAAGCTTTCCACCTGCAGGATTTGCATAATCAGAACGAGCCTGACAAAGTACACCACAGGCCATAACCGGAAGTGGAGTAGCACCTAAATCTTCTGCTAATTGGAAGTATTCCATATAACCAAGACCAAGGGTCATAACATAACCCCAGGTATTGTAATTTTCCTTACGTACTTCTACTGGACCAACCGAATCCTTCCAATCATAGACATTATCCCAAAGATAAGATCCCTCTGAGATACATCCTCCTGGGAATCGAAGGAAGGTAGGATGAAGTTCTACTAACTGTTCCACTAAATCCTTTCTCAAACGGTAGTTACTGTTACCAAGGAAGTTCTTTCTTGCACTCGAACCTTCTTTGGCATCAGAACCCCAAACATTAGAAGGAAACATACTTACTAACTCAATGGAAATCTCTGCATCAAAACTTAAAGCGAGTTTACCAAGCAAGGATTGATTAGCCTTTAAGATAATCTTGTCATATTTTGCCCAATCGTTTGAAATAACCTGGATGATTGCTGGCTCAGAAACAGCCTGACCCTTGTCATCTGTTAGGGCAACGGTAATCTTTCCGCCCTTAGGAGCTTTTGCCCATACGGAAAATTCATAAGTTTCACCTGCTACAAACTTCATGGCACAAAGATCTGCAGCATCATTAAATCCCTTATTGTAAATAGTAGTTCCAGCCTTGGCTGTTACATAATAATTGTTGGTGTCTTCATCTGGAAGTTCTAAGAATTCATTCAAACCACCCTTGCTTTCAACGGTCAGTTTGTCTAAATCTCCACTCCAGGCAAATAATGGATCGCGAACTTTTCCTGTTAACTGTTCCTTCGTGCAATTACACTCCTTAGCAGAAGCTCCATTCATTAAGGTCTGCTTGCAGGTACAAATACCATTCTCACCAGATTCTGCATTATAGGTGTCGAAGGTAAAGTTCTCAAAAGAACGGTTCTGAACCATTTCAGCATAAATACCACCATCAGCAGCATTATTAATATCTTCATAGAAGAGACCGAATAAGGTATCACTAATCTTGGTCTTTTTCTGACCAGGATACAGGGTCATGGTATATGGCGCCAGGTTCTTTGGGAGAATGGTAACATCATAAGAAACAGAAAGTTTCTGACCACCATTTGAAAGGGTAGCGGTAAAGGTTACACCTTCCGGCTTACTTACAGACTTAATCTTGCCATCATTGTCGATGACATTCTGATTGCTTGAGTTCCAATGAACCGAAACGATACCAGCAAGAAGTTCCTTAACTAAAGTAATATCTTCGTTGATTAACTTGCGGTCAAAGGTAAGATAACGTTCCTTGGCGATGGTAAGAATTTCCATTGGTGAAAGGTTCTCGCACATAATCTCAGCGATTTCATCTTCTGTCAGAGGAGCATTATAAATACGAACATCTGAAAATGCGCCTTCAAAATCAGGATCTAAAGCAAATTTAGAATGACCAAGGCAGTTGTTATTAAAATTGTCTGCCTTTGAAAGAGCGTCAGTAAAGGCACGAAGCTTCTTGTATTGACCGGAAGATGTCTGAGAAATAAATCCATCCGAAATCAACTCACCATCTAAATAGGTTCTTGCACCTGCATTAGAAAGAGTTCCTTTCTTGGTGCCAAAGAAGGTAATTGCTACGTGATGCCAATTACCGTCATTTACAGGATTGTTTGCTGCAGCAAGGATTTCTCCATCTGCCAACATGGAAGTATGAAGTAACTTTGTGGTAAAAATAAATGGTCCCTGATCACTCTTACCAAAATCAAAGATACGTTGCCATGGATTCCCAATCTCTGTGTAATTAATCCATGCAGAAACAGTTAATCCATTATCATCTGATACATCTTTTAAAAGGTTATCAGGAAGCTTAATGTAAGAGTTTCCATGCTCACCTCCTGCAAGCACAGCTGCCTTTCTGCCTGCCACTTCTTTAATTACAGGAGCCTGCTTACCCATAGGGGTTGCGTCATTACCCTTGCCAGAAGAGTCTTTTCCCAAAGCAGAAGCATCATCAAAGCTGTATTTTGCAATTAAATTTGCTTTTGTTTTATCCGACATAATGTCCTCCTTTATACAAAATAATTCATGATAATTTTACCTTTTTTTCTATTTCTTTTCAAGGTGAAACGATAAGTTTTCGCTCCGAATCTTTTGACTTTTTGTCCGATAAGAAGTCAAAAAAGAAAAGAGAGATTTTTTGTTGCCTTGTAAAAAGGTATTGTGGTATAGTAGACTACGGTTTCATAGAGAAGGATACAATAGGAGGAAAGAATCCAATGAGTAAAAAACCATTTGTTACTTTAGAACAAGTTAAAGAAATTGCTAAGAAGTACCCAACCCCTTTCTATCTCTACGATGAAAAGGGAATCCGTGAGAATGCCAAGAAGGTAAAGGAAGCATTTGCATGGAACAAGGGATTCCGTGAATATTTTGCAGTAAAGGCTACACCAAACCCATTTATCATTGATATTTTAAGGGATTATGGCTGTGGAGTTGACTGTTCTTCTGAGGCAGAACTTTACATTGCAGAAAAGATGGGTTGCACCGGTACAGATATTATGTTTTCTTCAAACTGTACTCCTGCAAGAGAGTATCGTTATGCTCATAAGCTTGGTGCTATTATTAATTTAGATGATTTCACTGATATTGAAGCCTTAGATCAGATTTGTGGTATTCCGGAAAGAATCTGCTGTCGCTATAATCCTGGTGGAGAGTTTAGGATTTCAAATTCGATTATGGATAATCCGGGACAGGCAAAATATGGATTTACCCATGAACAGATGATTGAAGGTTATAAGATTTTAAAAGAAAAAGGTGCAAAGGAATTTGGTATCCATGCCTTTTTGGCATCTAATACCGTAACCAATGACTACTATCCAACCCTTGCCAGGGAACTGTTTGAATTAGCAGTAGAGTTAAAAGAAAAGACCGGAGCAAAGATCAGCTTTATCAATCTATCCGGTGGTGTCGGTGTTCCTTATACTCCAGATCAGGAGCCTAACGATATTACTGTAATTGGTGAAAATGTTCGTAAGGTATATGAAGAAGTTCTTGTTCCTGCAGGAATGGATGATATTGCAATCTATACTGAGATGGGCAGATTTATGTTAGCTCCATATGGTGCTTTAGTTTCAAAGGTTGTTCACCAAAAGCATACCCACAAGGAGTATATCGGATTAGATGCTTGTGCATCTAACCTTATGAGACCTATGATGTATGGTGCTTACCACCATATTACTGTTTTAGGAAAAGAAGACCAGCCATGTGATCATTTGTATGATGTAACCGGATCTCTTTGCGAAAATTCTGATAAGTTTGCTGTAGATCGCATGCTTCCTAAGATGGATTATGACGATTATGTATTTATTCATGATTCAGGTGCGCATGGATTCTCAATGGGATACAATTACAACGGAAGACTTTGGTCAGCAGAATTATTATTACAGGATGATCAGACTGTAAAGATGATTCGCCGTCCAGAAACCATTCAGGATTATCTTGCCACCTTTGATTTTACAGATATTTTCCAGCCAAAGGAAAGTGATTTGATTCATGGAATTGGTGACAAGGAGCAGAACGAATGAAAAAGTTATTAAAAGAAATTGAACGTGGACAAAACTTAGATGTAAACCTTTCTACATATAGTCAGGATTTATTTGGTCTTTATTATAAAGAAGCCATGGTTCGTTTTTGCTTTAATTATTACAATTTCTGTGATACCTATCAGAAAGATATCAGGGAAAATAGTGATCTTGCCCCTATTAACCATATCTTGGAAAGCATTCTCTTTCACATCCTAAGAGATGATTTAAAGATAGAAGAAGAAAAACAGTTGCTGGAAAAAATTAATAGCTTAAGAAATCAAATCATTGGGGTAATGAAAAATCTTACTGCCTATGTAGATGTTTTTTCTGCCTACCAGAAGGTATTGCAAAGAAAGTCTATGAACTTCACGGAAAAGTCTCTTCCGGCAGACTATACCGATAAAACATTTACTCAGACCATTATGAATTACATTGTTCAGGATCAGGACCAGGCAGCTATTAATATGCGTTTAAGCGAAATTCTCCGTGAACTTCCGGTACGTATGACAAAAAATCATTTTTTTGATCTGATTGAACGTAATCTTGCGCTTTATAAAGGGTCTGATAAAAAGTCTTTGGATGAGTTTTTATATATTTTAAAGACAACGGCTAGCTTGGAATTTCCGGAAGATAATGCAAAACACTTACCAATTCTCTATCGCTTTTTAGAAGAGTTAAGGTCTACAGATTTTAATAACTTAACGAAGGAAAGTTTCATGGACCTTTCGGAAAGATTTTCACGAGTGGTAGATAGTATCACAAAAATCCTTCAGGTATATACCGATTATATGAGTCTCACCAATGATTTATATATTATTTCTGCGTCTAAGTCTGCTTCTTTGAATCATGATATGGATAACTACTGCCAGGCGATTGTTCTTGCTACCCATGATCAGATTAGAGGAGAAGATGAGATTAGCATTACCCGGGAAATGGAAACTGCTATGAGACACTTGGAGGGACAACAGGAATTAACCATGGAGGCCATTCGTTCATATGAGATGGTCTTGGATTTAATTGGTGACCAGTACAAGGAAACATTAGAAGAACTTAGTTTAAAGGAATCTTTCTTTGAAATCCAGAAAATCTCTTTGGTAAACAGTGGAAATCACTTTGTGGAATTTGATACAATGGTGATGGAGAAAGAAATCATTACAGATGATATGCTGAATGAAGTAAAAGAAGGTTTAATCCGGCAATTTACTGAATTATTTAAAAACCATGATAAATCCTATAACCGTGCAATTCAGGCGGCAGTATTATCTGTGATTCCTCCATTTGTAAAAAACATCACGGAAACCCAGGACTATATCTTTACTAGCTTACAAAACTGTAAGGATCCTGCAGAAAAACAAAGCATTTATGAGGTGATTAGCCAGGGGATCCAGAACGGATTTAAAGAAGAAGACTAGTAAATACCCATGACGGAGGGGTTTATGATTAAGAAAGACAATCTTTACTTTAGCGAAGGACTTGCAGGAAAGGAAAAAAGGATTCTTTCCTGTATTAAAAAAAAGAAAGACTTACCAGGTTTATATTTGATTACCCTTTCGAAAAGTCCCAAAGATAATCTGGATATCATAAATACTATTTACCTTAGTCAGATTTTTTATAAAAAGAAAGACCATCTTCCATCGATCATTGGAGTAGCCAAGGACCATAAGGAAGCTTTGGAATTGGTTTGTGATCTTGCCTTGGAGTGTTATAGGGCTACGGGAGATGTGAAATTAAAAGAATATTTAAAAGGGAGCAGGTAATCTATGGGGATTGTACTGATGATTTTAAAGATACTTGCCCTGATCCTCCTTTCCCTTTTCGGTCTGATTCTCTTTCTTTTACTATTAATCCTGTTTGGACCTTTTTCCTATAAGACTTCGGCAGAATTTAAGGATCAGATGAAAGAAAGTAAAGGACTAGTTTCAATTACCTATCTTTTTGGCTTACTTTCAGCTAAAGCCGGATATAATTCCGGAAAAAAGGATTGGACGGGGATTCAAGTTTCTATTTGCGGATTTGGAATTTACCCAAAAAAAGACAAGAAGAAAACGAAAAAGCATCATAAAAGGCCTAAGATAAAAGGGTCTAGTCGCATTCAAATAAATCTCTCCGATCCGGATTATGTAGAGGAAGAGGAACTTCTTTTTAACAGCATGGAAGAAAGGGAGAAAGACGCAAGCTTCTTTGATGAAAAAAAAGAAGCAGGTCTGCCTACCCCTTCTAAACAAAAGAAAAAAAGAAAGAAAAGGCCTTCTTTCTTGAAAAAAATCAAGGATAAATGGAAGGGCTTTACGGATAGGGCTACAAGACTAAAGGAAAAAGTTTTAAAGCTGATGAAGGTTACAAGTGAATGGAAAAAATTTCTTGATAGTAAAAACACGCACGCATGTATCCGAATTTTTAAGAAGGCTTTAAAAAAACTTTTTCATATCCTTAGAATCCGTCAATTATCCGCAGATTTAACCATTGGTACCGGAGATCCCGCAACCACTGGTTGGGTTTTGGGAGGAATCGCTAGCCTTTTGCCTTTCCTTCCCAAGAAGTTTTATGATACAATAAGCATTGGAGCTGACTTTGAAAACAAAGCCCTTCACGGCTCGTTAAAAATCAAAGGGAGATTTTGCCTGGGACCAATTCTTTTGTTAGCCTGGAAGGTATATCGCAACAAGTCAGTAAAGAGAATGCTTGATGAACTGCCAAATTAGGTCATTTATAGAAAGGAACCATGATGAGTGAGAAGAACAATCAGACAACAACTGAGGAACTTTTAAAGGGACTTGAGAATTTCATTACCACAAAGACCGTAGTAGGGGAGGCAATTCACGTTGGTGAGACCATCCTTCTTCCTTTAGCGGAAGCTTCTTTTGGTGTGGCCATTGGAGATTTTAAGAATTCTGCTGATACCAAGCACAATCAAAGTGGTGGTATGGGTGGAAAAATTAGCCCATGTGCTGTTTTAGTTATTAAAGATGGCACTTCTAAACTTATTAATGTGAAAGGACAAGATGGTATGAGCAAAATTTTAGATCTTGTTCCAGATGTAGTGAATAAGTTTACAGATAAAAAAGAAAAAGCTGATTCAAAGACAGACGGTGAAGATGTTTCAGCCAAGGATACAGCGGATGACTTTTTAGCATAAAAACTAATTTAATTTTCCTAAAATTGCTTGACGGAGTAGAAAAATATGTTATAATATTCCTAGTGCAAAAATACCCATACAGTTGTATTACGCACAAATGACAACTGGAGGGAGGTTAGGTGATAAGATGTCAAACGTTATCGTAAAAGAAAACGAATCATTAGACAGCGCTCTTCGCAGATTTAAGAGAAACTGTGCTAAGGCAGGAATCCAGCAGGAAATCCGCAAGAGAGAGCATTACGAAAAGCCTAGTGTAAAGCGTAAGAAGAAGTCTGAAGCTGCTAGAAAACGTAAGTTTAACTAATGCGATGTGCGAAATAGACCGCCTGTGGGCGGTCTTTTTTAATAGTAAAGGACAATATAACATTGAGTATTATAGAAGACATCATGAACATTCCGGCAGAGGCTGAGCGAGAAATCTCGGGCCAGTTGGACTGTAATCTAAAAAAAATTGAAAAATCCTTAAAGGTTACGATTATTTCCAGAAACAATCAGATGAAGATTATCGGAGGAGAGGTGGAAGCCTCTCGGGCTAAGGAAGTAATCACTACACTTTTAAGTCTTGCAAAGGCTGGGGAAACCATTACGGAGCAAAATGTAGATTATGCATTGACCCTTGCCAGGGAAAATATGGCAAGTCAACTTGCTGCATTAAATGAAGAGGTCGTAGCCAGGACAATTTTTGGCAAGGCTATTAAACCAAAGACCTTGGGTCAGAAAAAATATATCGATGAGATAAGAGAGAAAATGGTGGTCTTTGGAATTGGACCAGCAGGTACTGGTAAGACCTATCTTGCCATGGCTGCCGCCATTACTGCCTTTAAAAACGGTGATGTCAACCGGATTATTATGACACGGCCAGCCATTGAAGCCGGAGAAAATTTAGGCTTTTTACCTGGAGATCTTCAAAGTAAGGTAGATCCCTATCTAAGACCACTATATGATGCCCTGTATGAAATTATGGGAGCAGAAAGCTTTCTTCATAATCAGGAGAAAGGGTTGATCGAAGTAGCTCCTCTTGCCTATATGCGTGGTCGTACCTTGGATAACGCATTTATTATTTTAGACGAGGCGCAAAACACCACTCCAGCCCAGATGAAGATGTTCTTAACCCGAATCGGTTTTGGTTCTCATGTAGTAGTAACCGGAGACTTAACCCAAAAGGATTTGCCAAAGGGACAGGTATCAGGATTAGAAGTGGCAAGTCGTGTTCTTAAAAAAATGGAGGATGAAATCGGATTTATCTATTTTAATAACACCGATGTAGTTAGACATCCTCTGGTACAAAAGATTGTAAAGGCCTATGAGGTCTATGAGCAAAACCATAAACCACAAGACCAAAAGAAAGATCGAAAACCTAAAACTTCCGAGAAATAAGGAGATATTTTATGACATTGGATTATGTGGAAGAATACCAAAAGGACCTGGGATTTAACAAGGAAGAGTTAATATCGCAAGTGGTTTTAAAGGCATGTGACTATTGCCAATGCCCTTACGAAACCTGTGTTGAGGTCCTATTAGTGGATGATGAAACCATCCGGCAAATGAACAAGGAAAATCGAGACATTGATGCGAGTACAGATGTCTTATCATTTCCCAATGCTTTTTTTGAAAGTCCAGGAGATTTTCAAGGTTTAACAAATGATTGTTTTGATCCGGATAGCGGAGAATACATAGTGGGAGATATTGTTATTTCCCTTGACCATGTAATTGCTCAGGCTTTGGAATATGGACACAGCACAAAACGTGAACTGGCTTTTTTAACTGCGCATTCAATGCTTCACCTTTTTGGTTATGATCATATGACCAAGGAAGAAGCAGAAATCATGGAGCAGCATCAAAGAAACATCTTAGAGGAACTTGGAATCGGGAGGGATTAATTTATGAAAAAGAAGATACTTATTATTACAATTCTTGGAATTGTTCTTATTGCAGCAGGAATCGGGACGTATGCTGCCTTGTCTAAAAAAGATAAACCCAAAAAGGAAACAGTAAAAGAAGAGACGACAAGCAGGGAAGAGGCTACTACCGAGGCTGAAACGACTCAGACAGAGACTACAACCGCAGAAGAAAAGCCAAAGTATTACAGTATGTTAACCGGGGAGGCGGTATCTAAAAAAATCGCTAATCGCCGGCCAATCGCTGTTATGATCAATAACATTGTGAATGCAGATCCGCAGTCTGGAACTGCATCGGCAGGAGTAATCTATGAAGCTACCGTAGAGGGAGGAATTACCCGTATGATGGCCTTGTATGATGACTATGACGACGTAGCACGCATTGGTTCTGTTCGAAGTTGTCGTTTTTATTTTGCCTATTGGGCTACCGAATGGGATGCTTACTACATTCATTGGGGACAATCTTCTTATGCTTTAGACTTTTTAAAGTCTGGCAAGGTAGATACATTAAATGCCTTTGATGATTCTGCTTATACCACCTTTGAAATTCGAAATGATATTGCAGCACCACACAATATTTTTGCTTTACCAGATGGGATCAAGAAGGTAATCAAACAAAAAGGCTATGACACAAAAAAAGATTCGGATTTTGAAAGTCCTCTTACGTTTGCAGAATATGGAACCACTGTAACCTTAGACAAGGGAAAGAACGCCAAGGAACTTTATACCAACTATCCGGTCAATGGTTCTTATTTCCTTTATGATGAAGAAAAAGGAGTCTACAAGCGTTATCAATATGGTCAAAAGCATAAGGATGCTTTAACCAATAAGCAGTTAAGGTTTACAAATTTGATTGTTCAATGGGCCGATGCACCTTTGTTTGACGATGGAAAAAGTGTAAACTTTAACATTGTAGGAAGTGGTAAGGGATTGTTCTTTACCGGAGGAAAATATATTAATATTACCTGGAAAAAGGAGAGTGCGACCTCTAAAACATATTTCTATGATGAAGATGGCAATGAAATCACTTTAAACACTGGAAAAACCTGTATTTGTGTAATGCCTTCCTCACAAGAGGTCACGATCAATAACTAATGGCTAAGAAAAATAATTTTTTAAAATCATTTATGGTTCAGGGAACGATTCTTGCGATTGCAGGAGTCTTAGTTCGTATCATCGGTTTAATCTATCGAATTCCCCTTACCGGAATTATCGGAGACGAGGGGAATGGATATTATTCTACCGCTTACGATTATTATTCCCTTTTACTTCTGATTTCCTCTATGTCTATGCCTATTGCGGTATCTAAACTGGTAAGTCAAGAATTAATAAAAAATAATCGACAAAATGTAAAACGAATCTTTCGTGCCTCTATTAGTATTTCCCTAAGTTTAGGCCTGCTGGTATTTATTGTCCTGTTTTTCGGATCCCAAGTGATTGCGGGATTTTCAGGATATCCGGCGATTAAATATGCCTTAAGGGCCTTGGCACCAGTTCTTATTCTTATGGCTATTGTAGGAACTTTACGTGGTTATATGCAGGGCTATGGAACCATGATTCCAACTGCAATTTCTCAAATCTTTGAGCAAATTGTGAATGCCATTGTTTCTGTTCTTGCAGCCTATTATCTTTTTCGAGCCGGAGCAGAAATAGATGAAAAAACATCCACTTCTTACCATGCTGCAGGCTATGGAGCAGCCGGAGGAACCTTAGGTACTTTAGCCGGTGCTTTTACAGCTATGGTAACCATGATTATTATCTTTGGTCTTTTAAAAAAGTCCATGGATCAAGAAATCTCAAGCAATCCACAAGAAAAGGTTTTGCCATATAAAAAAGTTTATAAGATGGTGGCTTTAACCATTATCCCAGTGCTTTTAAGTACCACGATTTACAATTGCAGTAACTTAATTGACTCAACTATTTTTGGAAATGCCATGAAGTTTCTGCACTATAGTGAAAAAGACCGTTCTGCCTTATGGGGCGTTTATTCTGGTAAATACCGACTTCTTTCCAATGTGGCCATTGCTTTTTCTTCAGCCCTTTCATCTTCCATGATTCCAAGTCTGGTAAAATCTTATACCACCGGAAACAGGGATGCTGTACAAAACAAGATTGCTTCTGCAGTTAAACTTACTATGATTATTGCTATGCCTTGTGGCGTGGGCTTAATGGTTTTAGGAAGTCCCATTTTAAAATTACTTTGGCCAGCTTCCTACACCTCTCTTTCTGGCTATTTAATGGGATTTAGTTTGTTAACGGTATTTTCATTTTCATTATCTACCATTACAAATTCTGCCTTACAGGGAGTCGATCGATTAAGATTGCCGGTGAAACATGCGGCAATCTCCTTAATGATTCATCTTATCTTGATTCCATGCCTCCTTTTAGGTTTACACCTTGGACTCTATGGAGTTTTGATTTCGGATATTTTCTTCGCTTTAGTGGTTTGCTTTTTAAATCAAAGAGCCCTAAGAAGAGAAGTAGGTTACAAGCAGGAATATTTGCATTCCATGGTTTTGCCATTTGTATGTTCCCTGGTTATGGGACTTGCAGCTTACCTTTGCTATTGTTTGGCCTTTTACTTAAGTGCAAGCAATACCATTGCAACCCTTTTGGGAATTATCGTTGCTGTTGTAGTATATGGTATTAGCCTTTTAAAATTCCGGGTGGTAGACGAAGAAACCCTGGCTTCCTTCCCTAAGGGAGACAAACTACTTGCAATTTGCAAAAAAGTACATTTATTATAAGATTCAGACAGTGTCTTGGGGCACTGTCTGATTTGGGTACTAGACATTCAGAAATGAAAGGAACTTGGAGGATAATCGAAATGCAAGATTCAATCTATATTTTAGGTGCAGGAGCTTCTGGCATGATGGCTGCCATTAGTGCGGCAAAAAATGGAGCTTCCGTTGTCTTGATGGAAGCCAATAAGGAAGCCGGAAAAAAAATCCTGATGACAGGAAATGGTAGATGCAATATTACCAATCAGATTTTTTCTAATCAACAGTATTTTTCCAGCAGAATGAAGGATCTTTCCAGCATAGATGATACTTATACGAAAGATTTCTTAAATCAGGTATTCTCTCAATTTGCCATGGAAGATACCTTAAGTTTTTTTCATGAATTGGGAATACTCACAAAAAATATAGATGGCTATTATTATCCTAGAAACTTACAGGCAAAAACCATTCAAACGGCCTTATACGAGGAATGCAAACGTCTGGGTGTAAGATTTTTATTTGACTGTAAGGTAAAAAAGATTGAAAAAGTCATGGATACTTATAGAATAGAGGCTATTTATGGCGGAAAAAGAACCAGCTATCTGACATCAAAACTAATCGTGGCCTGTGGGGGAGCATCCTATCCAAACACCGGGTCTGATGGTTATGCCCTAAATCTTTTAGGAAAATTAGGCTTACCCTTTTATCCATTCAAACCAAGCTTAACTGCTGCAAAATCAATGGATGGATTTTTAAAAGCCCTAAAAGGCCTTCGTATCAACGGAGGGGTAAAGCTTTATCTAGAAGATCGGCTGATTTGTGAGGAAGAGGGACAGATTCAGTTCTTAGAAAACGAAGTTTCAGGGATTCCGGTTTTTCAAATCAGTCATTTTCTTTCGGTAGAAGACAATTACCAAAAGAAGGCAATTTTACGAATCGATTTCTTTCCGGAATTGGGAGAAGATGATCTCTGGGAAATCCTTGCCGGTAATGCTATGAAACGTCCAAATCAGTCTATGAAACAACTCCTATGCGGACTGATTCCAGATAAGGCAGCCAAACTCTTTTTAAATGGCATTGGTCTTTCGGAAGAAATGCCTTCTAAGGAATTTTTCAAGGATCAAAACCGGGAAAAACAATTACTACTCATTGCATTAATGAAAGGATTAAGTATTAAGGTTTGTGGCCTTCGAGATTTTTCCGGAGCCCAGGTAAGCCTAGGAGGAGTCCTTTTAACAGAAATTTGTCCCAAAACTATGGAATGCAATTCTTATCCAGGACTTTATGTTTGTGGGGAACTCGTAGATATTGATGGGATCTGCGGAGGTTATAACCTACAGTGGGCTTGGTCCAGTGGCTATTTAGCAGGAATTTCTGCTGCAAATACATGTAAATAATATAGGGAGAACCATATGATTCGAATCAATCAAATTAAATTAACCCCAGAGGAATCAAAAAATCCAGAAGTCTTATTAAAGGAGAAAATATGCAAAATATTAAGAATCAAACCAGATGAGATTCATTCCTTTCAGATTGTAAGACGTTCCATCGATGCCAGAAAAAAAGACCTGATTCAGGTAATTTATGCTTGTGACATTGAAAGCCCTAAGGAAGGATCCTTAAGAAACAACAAGAAACTGTCAAAGAATGTAAGTTTTTTCAATAAGGTTACGTATCAGCCTAAAGTCACCGGAAGGAAAGAATTAAGGCATAGGCCCGTGATTGTTGGGTTTGGACCTGCCGGGATTTTTTCTGCCCTTATGCTTGCACGAGCGGGGTTTTGCCCGGTTGTGTATGAACGGGGCGCCAGCATTGAGGAAAGAAGCAAAAAAATTTCTGACTTTTGGGAAAATGGAAACTTTTATCCCGATGGCAATGCTCAATTTGGAGAGGGTGGAGCAGGAACCTTTTCCGATGGTAAGTTAAATTCCTCCATCCATGATAAAATCGGCAGGACCTCTTTTGTTCTTCAAACCTTTGTGGAGCATGGAGCGGATCCTCAAATCCTCTATGATGCCAAACCCCATATTGGCACCGATATACTGAAAAAAGTAATCGTAAGTATCCGCAAGGAAATCCAGGCTCTAGGGGGCCAGGTGCATTTTCATAGTCAAGTGATGGACTTTTCTTTTGAAAACCAAAAAATCAAGAAAATCAAGGTAAATGATACTTGGATTCCGGTGGAAGTTTGCATTCTTGCCATTGGCCATTCCGCAAGGGATACCTTTCATTGCCTCTATGAAAAACAGGTAGCTATGGAAGCAAAGCCCTTTGCCGTTGGAGTAAGAATCCAGCATCCTCAAAAGATGATTAATCAGGATCAATACGGAGAAAAATACCGGGATTTCTTTGGGGCGGCACCTTATAAATTAACCTATACCGCCAAGGACAAACGTGGGGTTTATTCTTTTTGCATGTGTCCGGGAGGCTATGTGGTAAATGCTTCCTCTGAAGAAAACAAGCTTTGCATTAATGGGATGAGTAATCATAACCGAGAATCCGAAAATGCCAATTCAGCACTGGTGGTTACTGTAAGGCCAGAAGATTTTAAGGAGAATACCTTATTTGCAGGAATGCATTTTCAGGAAGAACTAGAAGAAAAAGCCTATCTTGCCGGACATGGTAAAATTCCCGTACAACTTTATGGGGATTTTAAGGAAAAGAAACCTTCCGTGTCCTATGGCAATATTCATCCGGTCTTTCTGGGACTTTATGAGTTTGCAGATGTACGGGGAATTTTCCCTGAATTTATTGGAGATGATTTAGAAGAGGCCATTGAATACTTTGAAGGAAAACTTCCAGGCTATGCTTCCAAGGATGCTATTTTAGCCGGAGTAGAAAGCCGAACCTCTTCTCCTATTCGCATCTTAAGAGACGAGGGACTTTCTTCTTTAGGCAATCAAGGACTTTATCCCTGTGGAGAAGGAGCAGGCTATGCAGGTGGAATCACCTCAGCAGCTGTAGATGGTTTAAAGGTTTATGAGGCAATTATCAAAGACTACCAAGCGGGTTCATTGATGAAAAAGTGATGACAAATACCACAAAATGTAGTAGAATAGATAGGCTTATGAATAGTTGAAAAACGCTAGGAGGCAGACATGAATAGTCGTGATGGATTAAAAAATAAGAAACGGATCGTAGTTAAGATCGGATCGTCCTCTCTTACCTATCCGGAAACAGGATATGCCAATTTAGCTAAAATTGAAAAGTTGGTTCGTATTTTAACCAACCTCCATAATTCCGGAAAGGACGTAATCTTAGTTTCGTCCGGCGCCATTGCTGTTGGAAAAAAGAAAATCGGAAGAAAAGGGGAGGATAGCCTTGCTTTCAAGCAGGCTTGTGCCGCTGTAGGACAGGCGCAATTAATGATGTACTACCAAAAAATCTTTGCTGAGTACAATCAGGTTTCTGCCCAGGTTCTTATGACCAACATCACGATGATTCGAGATGAAAATCGAATCAATGCCCAAAACACCTTTGAGGAATTATTAAAATTAGGAGTCATCCCTGTGGTTAATGAGAATGATACCGTCTCTACCCATGAGATTCAATTTGGTGATAATGACCGTCTATCTGCCATTGTTGCAGCCTTGGTAAAGGCAGACCTTTTGATACTACTTTCCGATATTGATGGTCTTTATACCGATGACCCTAATAAAAACCCAGATGCAGTCTTTGTTGAACAAGTGAACCACATTGACGACCATATTTCTTCCTTTGGAAAAGATTCTTCTTCATCCAAGGTAGGAACCGGTGGAATGTCTGCTAAATTGGCAGCTGCAAGAATCGCCACTGATTCCGGGGCAGATATGATCATTGCCAACGGTAAGGATGTAAGTATTATCGGAGATATTATGAATGGTCATAAGGTAGGAACCTACTTTGTGGCTCACAAGAATCATGACTTTAATTTAATGGATTGGGTACAGTAACCCCTCCTTTGGAGTTGTTTATGAATATATTATTTTTAAAAAAATACCATGGAGAAAATACAAAGGTATTAGAAGATGGTAGAATCTTAAAAATTGAAAATGAAGAAGTGGCCGAGGGGGAAATTCCACCGGTACATTATTTTATTGATGATTTAATATCAAAAAAATCATTTGAAATATTGCCGAAGGTTCCAAAGTTTGCGGCTTTTCGAATCGTAGATGGATGTAAAAATACCAACTTTATCTATATGACCAGATACCTTTCTCACGAAAAAGCCTTTCTTTTAATTCGCTATGACCTGGCCAATAATTCTTCCAATGTGGTTTTAAAATATCACTGTCCATTTGAAAAAATTGGGGTAGACCGGCAGATTAGCATCTTTGTTTTAAACAATGAAAGTTTGATTTTACAAGAAGAGTTTTTAAGAGAAAACCTTCCAAATGATTATCAGGGATTCTTTTATTTCCACTCCTATCTTTATAATTTAAATGAAAGAAAAAGATATGAGATTATCGATGACAATCTTTTGCGGAATGGAATCGAGACTATTATGCCTTTAAATGATAATCAGTTAATCATTAAGACCGGTTATAATCTCTTAACGGATAACCGTTATTCTTTCTTAGATAAAATCGAGGTTTCCGTGGAATCCGTTAGTGTTGTAACTACCACCCAGTTTATCTCGGATATTATGATTAATCGGAATGGAATCTATATGGAGGCCATTGAACAAACCTATTTTGATCAAACCATTCCAAGAGCAGAAGTAATCGGAGATTACCTGATTTTCTCCAAGGTTGATTTTAAGACTTGGGAAGAGTTAACAGTCTTTTATAATTATACAGAAAAGAAGACCTATTCTGCCTTAAATAAAAATGTAACAATGGAAGAGAAACTTTCTCATCCGCTTTTGATTTCCCAGATTCCTTATGTAAAGATTTTACGAAAGGACCGAACAGATTATTTGAATTTAATCAGTCAGTCGGTGGATATTCAAATACCAAAAAACAAGGAATTAGCTGCTGTTTTTCATGAATTTTTAATTGTTACGGAAAATAAACCAAGTCTCTTTCATAGGGATCGCAAGATTGTAACCGTACTAAGATATCCTTCCCTTACGGAATTACATGCAGAGCTAGGGGATTTCCATGGATGCATCTATGATTCACAGAGAGAAAACCTATATATATATTAGAACTTGAGCAGGAATGAGGAAAGAACTATGATTGATAAGAAATTAATTGACCGTATCAATGAACTTGCAAGAAAGTCTAGGGTAAGTCCCTTATCAGAAGAAGAACTTGCAGAACAAAAAGAACTTCGTCAAAAATATATTGCAAGCTTTCATGCCAACTTAGAAAGTCAGTTGCGCAATATAGACATTAAAAATCCAGACGGCAGCATTGAACATGTGGCAGACCGGGTAAAAAAATAAATAGTAACAAATGAACGAATCGCATAAACACGCTATTGAAGGGAGTTTGTAAGATATGATGCTTGACAAGAAGACATTACGTCAGGACTTAATCAAAAAAAGAGAGGCATATAGAAAGGAAGGCCAAGACAAGGATGAGAAGCTTTTCCAAAATCTTATTTCCTTTGTGAATGCCTATTATCAAAAGGGAGATATCATTTACTGTTACATTAGTAAGGACAGTGAGGCAGATACGCTCCTTTTTTTAGAATATTGTCTGGCGCTAGGCTATACCATTGCTGCACCAAAGGTAGAAGGACCAAGGAAGATGTCCTTTTATCGAATAGGTTCCTTGGCGGAACTAACCCCGGCTAAGTATGGTATCCTAGAACCATTTACCAAAAGAGAAGATAAAAAATGCCTGGGAAAGGGAATTATGATTGTCCCAGGCCTTGGCTTTACCAAGGACGGAAAAAGAATTGGTTATGGTGGTGGCTTTTATGACAGCTTCTTATCTGACAACCATAATCATGTATTAATCGCAGCAATCGGTTACCAAATGCAAATGCTTGACGACCTTCCTATGGAGGACCACGATTATACCATGGACGTCATAATCACAGAAGAAAATACATACACCTGCAACAGTAAACGAATCAGGGATTATGAATTATATAGCCAAATGAAAGAAAAAGGAGAAATCAAGTAATGAGTACTCAATCAAATTTTAATGCCAAGGCTTCGATCCAGGAGGCCAGCAAAAAGATTCGTCGAATTGGAGGAGAAAAATATTTCAGGGAAAATAATAGTGCTGACTATTTAGATCCACAAACCATTATTTCCATTGAGGGGGAAGCCCCTAAGGTAGAACCGGATCGTCAGTATTATTTTATTGAAAAATGTCGTCGGCTGGTTTTTGAGAGAGAACAGATACTTGGTCGCAAGCTTAAAGTTAATATTATGACCTTTGGTTGCCAAATGAATGCCAAGGATTCTGAAAAACTCCTCGGTGTTTTAAATGCCATTGGCTATGAAGAAACTGAGTCAGAAGATGCCGATTTTATCTTAATGAACACCTGTACCGTTCGTGAAAATGCCAACTTAAAGGTCTATGGGCGTTTGGGTCATTTGCAAAAATATAAAAAGAAAAATCCTCAGATGATTATCGGTTTATGTGGATGTATGATGCAGGAAGAAAGCGTAGTGGCAAAGATTCGTAAGTCTTATTCTTTTGTAGACTTGATTTTTGGAACCCACAATATTTTTATGTTATCCGAGTTATTATTTGCGGTTCTTTCTTCTCACAAACAAAAGCATAAACTCTATATTGACGTTTGGGATAAGCCTGAGGGGGTTGTAGAAGATCTTCCATCCATCCGCAAATACCCATTTAAGTGCGGAGTTAATATTTCCTATGGTTGTGATAAGTTTTGTACCTACTGTATCGTTCCTTATGTACGAGGCCGGGAACGTTCTAGAAAGCCAGAGGATATTATTTCGGAAATCAAGCGTTTAGTGGAGAACGGAGTTGTAGAAATTATGCTTCTAGGTCAAAACGTTAATTCTTATGGAAAGGACTTAGAAGGCATTACTTTCACTTCTCTTTTGGAAGAGCTTGAAAAAATTGATGGATTAGAGCGAATCCGTTTTATGACCCCACATCCAAAGGATTTCCCGGATGATTTAATTGACTTTATCGCAAGAAGTAAGAAGATTTGCAAGCATATCCACCTCCCTCTTCAGGCCGGTTCTTCTAAGGTATTAAAGAAGATGAACCGTTCTTATGATCGGGAGCGTTATATGGAACTTGCCAATAAAATCAAGGAGAGAATCCCTGATGTTTCCCTTACCACAGATATAATCGTTGGGTTTCCAACAGAAACTGAGGAAGATTTTTTAGAAACCTTGGAAGTGGTAAAGGACGTAAAGTACGATTCCGTCTTTACCTTTATCTATTCTCCAAGAACCGGAACCCCGGCGGCTAAGTGGGAACAATTAGATCCAAAAGTCGTAAAGGATCGTTTTGACAGACTCTTAAAGGAAGTGCAGGAAATTTCTGCAGAGCGCTGTGCAAGACACAAGGGTCAAACCATGGAAGTGTTAGTGGAATCCGTGGATGATCACGAAGAAGGTTACTTAACCGGTAGACTTCGGAACAATGTATTAGTTCATTTCCCAGGGGACCCATCTCTCATTGGTCAATTGGTTAATGTTCATTTAGATGAGGCAAAGGGCTTTTATTATATCGGAACCATGGTAGAAGAGTAGAAAGGATGGCAGAACATGGCAAGCGGCTTATCTCCTATGATGCAGGAGTACATAAAGACCAAAGAAGAATATAAGGATTGCATTATTTTTTACCGCCTAGGGGATTTTTATGAGATGTTTTTTGAGGATGCTAAGTTGGTATCTAAGGAATTAGAACTTACCCTTACGGGAAAGAGTTGTGGTTTAGAGGAAAAAGCACCTATGTGCGGAGTTCCTTTTCATTCCTGTGACCAATATATTGACCGATTAGTGGAAAATGGTCATAAGGTGGCTATTGTGGAACAGGTAGAAGATCCGGCTACGGCAAAGGGTCTTGTAAAACGAGAAGTCATTCGTGTTGTGACTCCCGGTACAAATTGCAATTCCAAATCTTTAGATGAAGGAAAAAATAATTATATTATGTCCATCGTATCAAGAATGAATCGATTTGGTATTTCCATTGCCGACGTTGCAACGGGAGACTATTACCTGACAGAAGTTTCGGACGTTCGTGGTATTTTAGACGAAATTAATCGTTATACTCCTGCAGAAATCATCTATGAGGAAACCCTTGAGATGTCAAGCCTGGACTTTTCTGACTTGAAAAACAGGCTAAAGATTTCCTTTTCTCTTTTGGAAGATTGGTATTTTGAAAAGGATATGGCCATAAACACACTAAAAAATCATTTTCATGTAATGGCCTTAGATGGTTTGGGACTTTCTGACTACCCGGTAGGTATGCTGGCTGCCGGTGGACTTTTGAAATATCTTTTGGAAACACAAAAGACTTCCCTGGCGCATATTACCAGTATCAAGCCTTATGAAACCGGCAAATATATGATTATTGATACCTCTACCAGAAGAAACCTGGAATTGCTTGAAACTCTTCGAGAAAAGCAAAAAAGAGGGACCCTTCTTTGGGTACTTGATAAAACGAAGACTGCCATGGGAGCCAGACTCCTTAGAAAATACATTGAACAGCCCTTAATTCATAAGTCTGAAATTTTAAAAAGACAGGAAATCATCCAGTGTTTCAATGATCATTTGATTGCTCGTGATGAGTTAAGAGAATACCTGTCTTCCATTTATGATTTGGAGCGTTTAATTGGACGTATCACCTATAAAACCGCCAACCCAAGAGATTTAATTGCTTTTAAAACTTCTCTTGCCATGCTTCCAGGAATTCTTTCCTGCATGGAGGATCTTGATTCAGAACTGTTAGAGGAAATCAAAAAGGAGTTGGATCCTCTACAAGATATTCATAATTTGATTGAACAAGCCATTATTGATGAACCTCCACTTACCGTTCGGGAAGGTGGAATCATTAAGGAAGGCTATCATGAGGAAGTAGATCGTTTAAAATCGGCTCAAACCCAGGGAAAAGATTGGCTTGCCAAATTGGAAGAGGAAGAAAAGGAAACCACCGGGATTAAAAACCTTCGAATCAAGTATAGCAAGGTCTTTGGCTATTCCTTTGAGGTAACGAATTCCTATAAGGACCTGGTACCAAAAAATTGGGTACGCAAACAAACCTTATCCGGGGCAGAGCGTTATACAACTGACCGTTTAAAAGAACTGGAAGATACCATTCTTGGTGCTAAGGATAGGGTAGTAACCTTAGAATACAACCTCTTTACCCAGGTAAGAGACCAAATTGCAAGTCAGGTAACCAGAATCCAAAATACCGCCAGGGCTATTGCCAAACTTGATGTGTTTGCTTCCTTGGCCTATGTAGCAGGAAAGAGCAATTATTGTAAACCGGAGATTAACCATGAGGGAATCATCGATATTAAGGGTGGACGACATCCTGTGGTAGAAAAAATGATTCCAGAGAATCTCTTTGTAGATAATGATACCTACCTGGATTCCCAAGAAAATCGTACCGCTATTATAACAGGACCAAATATGGCCGGTAAGTCAACCTATATGAGACAGGTTGCTTTAATCTGCCTTATGGCTCAGATTGGCTCCTATGTACCTGCTAGTGCTGCAAATATTTCTATTTCAGATCGTATCTTTACCAGAGTAGGTGCTTCCGATGATTTAGCCAGTGGGCAGTCTACCTTTATGGTGGAAATGACAGAAGTGGCAAATATTCTTCGAAATGCCAGCAAGGATTCCCTTCTGATTTTGGATGAAATTGGAAGAGGAACCTCAACCTTTGATGGTCTTTCCATTGCCTGGGCTGTGGCAGAATTCATTAATGACAAAAATCGAATCGGTGCAAAAACCTTATTTGCCACCCACTACCATGAATTAACGGAATTGGAGGGGACGATTTTTGGTATTCACAATTACTGTATTGCAGTGAAGGAGGATGGAGATAATATTGTCTTCCTTAGAAAAATCGTAAAGGGTGGCGCAGATAAGTCCTATGGTATTCAGGTTGCAAAACTTGCCGGTGTCCCTGACGAGGTAATCACAAGGGCCAAGGAACTTGTGGAAAAATTGTCCCAGGCAGACATTAATGTAAAATCCAGGGTCTGCCAGGTAAGTGCGGAAAATACTTTATCCATTTTATCTAAAAATGAAGATACTAAAAAACAGGAAGCCTCTGTAAAAAAAGCCTCTATGAAAGAGGGTGGAGAAGAGAAAAACAAAAACATTGAAGTTTTTCATCAGTTAAACCTCTTTGAATCCAGTGACGAAAAAGAAGCTCTCTTTGAACGTTTGATGGATTATGACATTAGTAATTCAACCCCAATGGCTGCCATGAACCTGATTTACGAATTACAACAGGAATATAAGCATTTAAAAAAGACCAGTCATGATTAGTAAGAAAGGAAAAACACATGGGAATCATAAACCTACTTGATGAAAGTACCATAAACCAGATTGCCGCGGGAGAAGTGGTGGAACGTCCGGCCTCTGTGGTAAAGGAACTTCTTGAAAATTCTATTGACTCCAAAGCTTCATCCATCACGGTTGAAATCAAAGATGGTGGGGTTTCCCTGATCCGAATTACCGATAACGGATGTGGTTTTCAAAAGGATGATATTCCTTTGGCATTTCAAAGACATGCTACCAGTAAAATCCATACTGCCTTAGATTTGATGGATATTAAATCCCTGGGTTTTCGGGGGGAAGCACTTTCTTCTATTGCTGCTGTTGCTCAAGTGGAACTATTAACGAAGACCCAGGGAGCTTTTGTGGGAAGTCGCTATGTCATTGAAGGTGGGAATGAAATCAGCTTTGAAGATGTGGGAGTGCCTGATGGAAGTACTCTAATTGTAAAAAATCTTTTTTACAATACTCCTGCCAGAAAGAAATTCTTACGTTCCTTTCAAACCGAGGCAGGATATGTGGCAGATACGGTTAGTCATTTAGCTTTGGCTCATCCTGAAATTTCCTTTCGATTCATTAATAACCATCAAAACAAATTATTTACCCCGGGAAATGGAAATCTAAAGGATACCATTTATAATATTTATGGTCGTGAAATTACCAACGCCCTTCTTCCTATTCATGCCCAAAATGATTTTATGGAACTATCAGGTTTTCTTGCTAAGCCTTTGATTTCCAGGGGAAATCGCGGCTATGAACACTATTTTATTAATGGACGTTATATTAAAAGTCCGGTAATCACTAAGGCCATCGAAGAGGGGTATCATGGTTTTATGATGCAGCATAAGCATCCATTTGTTGCCCTTACCATAAAGACGGATCCTCAGTTGTTAGATGTGAATGTTCATCCTCAAAAGATGGAACTCCGTTTCCGCAATCAGGAATTCATTTTCCCTTTTGTGACTCATGCAATTCAAGATGCCTTAATGCATAAAGATATGATTGTCCCAGTGAGCCTTGTGGAAGAAAAGAAGAAAAAGGAGACTTCTTTCAGTCCTAGCATTAACAAGATTGCAGAAAGTAAGGAGGTTCTTCCTCCTGTTTCAAAGACTCCAATCGAAAGTCCTCTTCCTGTCATTCGTGAAATCACAGAGGTTAACTTGGGTGAAAAAAAGTCTTCTCTTCAAAAACCAGAAAAGGTTCAGATTCCGGAACCCTTTGAGGTACATAGAGACCAAGCCTTTAAAAAAGAAGAGGCGGCGGTTAGAAAAAATCTCATAGCCCAAGATCAAAAAAAATACAACCAACAAGACCTTACAGACTATGGATTTTTAACCAAGGAAGCTCAGTTTTCTCATAAGATTGTAGGCCAGGTATTTGATACCTATTGGATTGTAGAATATGGCAAGAAAATGTTTATTATTGACCAGCATGCCGCCCACGAAAAGGTTCTTTACGAGCGTTTTGTGAAACAAATCCTAAAAGAAGATCAGGAAATCCCAAGACAGCTTATAAATCCTCCGATTCTTCTAAGTCTCTCTTTGGCAGAAGAGAATCTTTTGGAGTTAAGAAAAGAGGAACTTATAAAAATGGGCTTTGACATTGAGCATTTTGGAGATCAGGATTATGCGATTCACTCGGTACCAACCCTTCTTCCTCAGCTAGAAAAGAAGGAACTTTTAATCGAAATCATCGATGGTCTTTCTGATATTAAAAAGACCGATACCCCTCACAGTGTCCTTCATGCCATTGCAACCATGGCCTGTAAGGCCGCAGTCAAGGGAAATAACCGTCTTTCTTTTGCCGAGGCAAAAACCTTAATTGATGAACTTTTAAACCTGGAAAACCCATACCACTGTCCACATGGACGACCTGTTATTATTTCAATGACAGAATATGAGTTAAATAAAAAATTCAAACGAATTGTTGATTAAAAATCATGGAGAAGAAACGCAAACTAATTATTTTAACAGGACCTACTGCGGTGGGAAAAACCGAGGCCTCCATCCATCTTGCCAAGGGCATTGGAGGAGAAATCATTAGCGCCGATTCTATTCAGGTCTATCAAAAAATGAATATCGGATCTGCCAAAATCCTTCCGGAAGAAATGGAAGGGGTTCCCCATTATTTAGTGGACTGCCTAGATCCCAAAGAAGAATTTTCGGTCTATGTTTTTCAAAAAATGTGCAAGGAAGCCATGGAGATAATCTATCAAAAGGGAAAAATCCCTATTATTGTAGGAGGTACCGGCTTTTACATCCAGTCAGTCCTTTATGATATAGACTTTAGCAAAGAAAGTACCGATCATTCCTACCGAAAAGAACTGGAAACATTTGCAAGAGAAAAGGGCAACCACGCCCTTTGGGAACGCTTACGGGAAGTGGACCCTGCATCTGCAAAGGCCATCCATGAAAATAATAGGAAACGAGTGATTCGGGCCTTAGAATATTTCAAAGAAGAGAAAAGTCCAATTTCCAAGCACAATGAAGAACAAAGAAAAAAGACCAGCCCTTTCGATTTTTGCTATTTTGTATTAAATCGTCAAAGAGAAACCCTTTATCAGCGAATCAATGAAAGGGTAGAGCAGATGGTCCAACAAGGTCTGGAACAAGAGGTTTTAGAACTGTTACAGGATGGCTATGACCCATCCCTCACTTCTATGCAGGGAATTGGTTACCGGGAGATGATTTCTTACCTAAAGGGAAATCTAACCAAAGAAGAGGCTATTGAAGAAATCAAAAAGAATACCAGACACTTTGCCAAAAGGCAGATTACCTGGTTTAAACGAGAACCAGATACCATCTGGGTGAACTATGAACACTTCCATAATTCAGTTTCTGAAATGGTTAGTTTTATGGAGGAGTCTATCCATCAATTAGACCGTAGGATCATTGATCACAGATTTGAATAAGAATGAAGAAAGAGGATAAATATGTACGAGATTTTTGGAATTTGCCCACAGCTAGAAAATTTATCAAGGAAGTGTGATAAGGAATTAAAAGAACGTTTTGAAAAAATCGATGAGATTGCTCAAATCAACCAATTAAAGGTGATTGCAGCGATGCAGAAAAATCATGTTTCAGAAGCTTGCTTTGCAGTTTCCACCGGTTATGGTTATGGCGATCTTGGTCGTGATACCTTAGAAGCAGTGTACGCAGATGTCTTTCAAACAGAGGATGCCCTGGTTCGTCCGCAGATTACCTGTGGAACCCATGCCTTAGGAATCGCCCTTGCAGCTAACCTTCGTCCCGGAGACGAGATGCTTTCAGCTACCGGACAGCCATATGACACCTTAGAGGAGGTAATTGGCATCCGTCCTTCGGAAGGTTCTTTAGCCGATTATGGAATTACCTACCGCCAGGTGGAATTAACCAATGATGGTCACATTGATATAAAGGCCCTTCTTGAAGCCATTGAACCAAAGACCAAATTAATTGAATTTCAAAGATCCCGCGGTTACCGTACCAGACCTACCTTAGGCGTTCAAGAAATCGGTCAAGCGATTCGTGCCGTTCACGAAAAGTATCCTAAGGTTATTTGCATGGTGGATAACTGCTATGGAGAATTTATCGAACTGGAAGAGCCATCTCAATATGGTGCTGATATGGTGGTGGGTTCCTTAATTAAAAACCCAGGTGGTGGTCTTGCCCCTGCCGGAGGATATATTGCCGGAACCAAGGAATGCGTAGAACGTTGTGCCCATCGTTTAACCACTCCTGGAATCGGAAAGGAAGCCGGTGCGAATTTTGGTGTGATGCAAAATCTCTACTTTGGTTTTTTTGTAGCTCCAATGGTAGCTGCATCTGCTGAAAAATCTGCCATTTATGCTGCTAGAATCTTTGAAGAATTTGGTTATGAAACCTTCCCACATTCCAGTGAGATTCGTCACGATATTATTCAGGAAATCACCCTTGGAAGCCGGGAGGCCATGATTTCCTTTTCAAAGGGAGTTCAGGCTGGTGCTGCAGTAGATGCTTATGTTACCCCAGAACCTTCGGAACAACCAGGATATAACTGCGATATTATTATGGCAGATGGATGCTTTATTCAAGGGTCATCCATTGAGCTTTCTTGTGATGGACCACTTCGTGAGCCTTTTAATATCTATTTTCAAGGGGGTATTACCTTTACCCATGGTAAATTAGGGGTTTTAAAGGCCGCACAAAGTATGATTGACGATGGCTTAATAAAGCTTAACGAAATAAATATTTCAAACAAATAAGATGTGAAGATTGTGTTACAAACCGTTCATTTGCTTGAATTCAAAGGCATTTTATGATACTATTGTTACATCTTTCGGCTGCGGAGAGGAACGTGTCTGAAAGGAGTACCAATGAATTATAAAACAATCAAAGAGATGCCCCTGGAATTTCGACCATATGAGCGGTTTTATGCATATGGTCCGGAAAGTTTATCGGAATCAGAATTACTTGCTATTCTTTTAAAGACGGGAACGAATGGGGTTCCGGCCATTCAGTTGGCAAATTCTGTATTAAACTACCAAGGAAGAACAGATGGTATCCTATCTATTTTTCACTTATCCCTTGAGGAATTAACATCGATTCAGGGGATTGGTAAGGTGAAAGCCATGCAGATTAAGTGTATTGCAGAACTTTCCAGAAGAATAGCCAAAACACAGGCCAAAAAGAACCTGCTTTTTTCTGAACCGGAGACCGTTGCTTCTTACTTTATGGCGGATTTGCGTCACTTAGAAATAGAGCAGTTTTTAGTGGCATTTCTTGATACCAAATGTTTTTTGATACGGGAGATGGTGATCAGCCGTGGAACGGTGAATGGGGCAATTGCAGAACCACGAGAGGTTTTTCAAGAAGCTCTGCGGTCCTCGGCGGTCTTTTTGTGTTTAATTCACAACCATCCAAGTGGGGATCCAACCCCAAGTAATCAGGATTTAGAAACCACCAGGCGTTTTAAAAAGGCAGGTGAGTTAATTGGAATTCCTGTGGTAGACCACATCATTATCGGAGACAATACGTTCGTTTCCCTTGCCAGAGCAGGATTTCTTTCCTAGTTTTCTTTCCTGAGGAGTATATTTGCAAAGGATAAAAGTATGAGTAAACATGTGTATGGAATAGATTTTGGTTCGGATCATTTGAAAATCTATGATGGAATCACTAAGAAATTATTAAACGAACGTAATATGATTGCAAAAAAAGGCAAGGAAGTGTTAGCCTCTGGGGATCAGGCCTATGAAATGTTTGAAAAGGCACCAAAGGAAATCTCTGTTATTTCTCCTATGTCTTATGGGGTAGTGGCAGATATTGGCTCCATGTCCCTTTTATTTGAGGAATTTTTCAAAAAAATTAATGCTCCCAAGAAGCGGAAAAGTGGGGACTTTTGTATTGCAATTCCAACCGATATTTCCGAGGTAGAAAAAAGGGCTTTTTATGATTTGATTGCCGATTCCAAGATTAAATCGAAAGATATTGTGGTAGTGGAAAAGCCAGTGGCAGATGCCGTAGGATTAGGAATCGATATGGATGCAAAAAAAGGTGCCATGATTGTGAATATGGGTGCCGAAACTACAGAGATTTCAGTGGTTTCTCAAGGTGGTATCGTTTTAAGTAAATTCCTTCGTTTCGGCGGAAAACAATTGGAACTAGATATTATTGAGATGGTGAAAAAGCGTTATAATCTTGTGATTGGTCAAAAGTCCGCAGAGGTTGTTAAGATTGACCTTTTAAATGCTTCACCACAAGTGGACGAAAGTAATTTAAATTTAAAAGTCGTAGGTCGTAACGTAATTTCTGGACTTCCTTCCGAGAAGGTTATTACCGCCGATATGGTGAATGATGCTTGTGAGTCAAGTTTATTACGCCTTTTAGATGAAATTTCTGGAATGATTGAACGTACCCCTCCAGAAATCACCCTGGATTTAGAAAGTGATGGAATCTACCTAACAGGTGGGTCCAGTTCCATTACCAATCTAAGTAAACGAATCCAGGATACCTGTATGATTAAGGTGAATACTGTTCGTAATCCAGCCCTTAGCGTAGCGAATGGTATGGCTATGATTCTTGCAAATCCTAAGTTAAAATGGCTTCTTTACACTCCTAGAGAAGACGAGTATTAAAAGAGGAATCTAACATGAATAATTCTGTTATTAATAAAAAGAATAAAAAACAGCATGTTCTTTCAAAGTATTTGGTTTGGGGGATATCAGTTGTGGCTCTTATTTGTATTATCCTGTCCTTTGCTTTTCCTAAGCCATTTAACACGGTTCGTAATGGCTTTCATTGCGGAATTCTTCCGATTGAAAAAGGCTTGAATGACATGGGACAGTGGTTTACCAGTCGAAAAAATCTTTTGAAAAAGATGAAAAAATTACAAACTGAGAATAAGGAATTGAAAGAAAAGATTGAGGATTTAACAGAATCCACTTCGGTTTTAGCCCAGGATAAGTATGAACTGGAGCGACTTCGTACTCTTTTGGAATTGCAAGAAACATATTCTACTTACGATTCCGTTGGGGCCCATGTTATTGCTAAAAGTGATACCACCAATATCATTTATGGTAGTTTTACCATTGATAAAGGATCCGAAGATGGTATTGAAAAGAACATGAATGTGCTTGCCAATGGTGGCCTGGTGGGAATTGTTAGTAAGGTAGGAAAGAAGTATGCAGTAATTGATACCATTATTGAAGATAATTTTAATGTAAGCGGTAAAAGTGCTTCTTCCTCAGATACTTGTATTGTAGAAGGAGATTTGGAATTATATGATTCCGGTTTATTAAAGCTTTCACAGATTTCTAAGGAAGCTTTGATTAAGGAGGGAGATATGATTCTCACTTCTCCGATTTCTGATAAATACCTGCCTGGAATTTTAATCGGATATGTTTCATCCGTGACAGACAACAGTGATGATTTAACCAAGTCCGGTTACCTGACTCCGGTGGCTTCCTTTGAGAATTTAGAGGAAGTTTTGGTAATTAAGCAATTAAAGCAAGATTATATTGAAGAATAGAGGTTTTTAATGGATTTCTTTCGTAAACATATTGCAAGAAAAATCGTGATTGTTTTCCTCCTGTTTCTGAATCTGTTTCTACAGACATCGGTGGCAGCCTGGTTTTCACCTCATGCTATTTTTCCTAATTTTTTTGTAATCCTAACTTCGCTTATTGGTTTTTTGAATGGGAAAAAAGCTGGAATCTTTACCGGATTGATCAGTGGAGTTCTAATTGATTTATATTCCACCACACCGTTTGGTTTTCACATTTTGTGTTTGGTTTATATTGGATATTGTTCCGGCTATTTAAAAAGAACTTTTTACCACGACGACGTTGTTCTTCCTTCCCTCTTAGTAGGGGCATGTGACTTTGTCTATAATCTGGTAATGTTTGTATTCTTTTTTCTCCTACAGGGAAATACCGGATTCAACTATTATTTTGTACATACCATTTTTCCAGATGTACTAATGACTATGCTAGTAACCTTATTGATTTATCAATTTGTTCATAAGGTTGATCAGAAAATTACCGCCTACGAAAAGGGAAAGGAAGTAGAACGTGATTAGCTATCTTTTAGAAACAATATTAAATACGGTTCGTTCAAGAGTTTTTCTTGTTTCTGTGATTTTTATTGGAGTATTTACCGTTCTTATCTTAAGGATCTTTAATCTGCAGATTATCCGTGGAGATGAATTCACCAACGACTACGTGGCTAAGATGGAACGAACCATCTATTCTTCTGGTACCCGTGGAAAAATCTACGATACCAATGGTAATGTGCTTGCTTATAACAAGTTGGCCAATGGTGTCGTAATCGAAGATACCTTGGAAAGTTCAGAAACTAAGTCGGATGACTTAAATCAGATCATCTCAAAAACCATTGATTTAATTGAAAAATACGATGGCACTGTGGACATCGACTTTCCAATTTCTATGAATCAGGATGGGGTCTATTCCTTTAATGTTTCAGATACCTTAAAAAAGACTTTTTTAATTAATTTTCTGGGTTCAGATGAGTATAATTCCAAGGCTGCCAAGTATGAGGCTTGGACTGCTGCCGATGTAATGAATTATCTTTCTACGGAAAAATATGAAATATCAAGCAAGGACTATGATACAAGCAAGATTTTTAAGATTACAGCAGTAAGATATGGACTAACCTTAACCTCTTATTCAAAGTATATAAAAACCACCATTGCTTCCGATGTGAATGATCAAGTTGTGGCGGCAATCTATGAGAATAAGAACGACTTGCCGGGGGTATCCATTTCCCAAGATACCATTCGCGTTTACAATGATTCCATCTATTTTGCACCAATCATTGGATATACCGGACGTATTTCCGAAACAGAGCTGGCAGAGTTTACCCAAGAAGATAAGGATTATATTTCCACCGATATTGTTGGTAAATCCGGGATTGAGGCTTCTATGGAGGAATACCTTCAGGGCACCAAGGGACATCAAAATATTTTTGTAGATGCCACCGGTAAAACCGTTATGGAACTGGATGGTACTGACTCCACCGCAGGAGATGATGTTACCTTAACCCTTGATCGAGACCTGCAAGTTGCCACCTATCATCTTTTAGAGCAAAAGATTGCAGGTATTCTTCTTTCAAACCTTGTAAATGCTGATGTAAACAAGGATGCCTATGCCAACGCCGACTCTGACTCTGATGTAGAAATCAAGGTTCCTATTAAGGATGTCTATTACCAATTGATTAATAATAATGTCATTGATATTAGTAAATTAAACCGGAAAAAGGCAAGTTCCAATGAAAAGAATATCTATTCTAAGTTTAAAGCTAGAAGAAAGACGGTTTTAAATAATCTACGTTCTCAATTAGAAGAGGAGTCCGGAACCATCTTGAAGGATTTAGAGGATGAATACCAGGATTATCAGTATTATATTTACGATATTCTTACTAAAAATCAGATTCTCCTTTCTTCAAAGATTGATACCACCAATGATGAAACCTATCAGAATTACTATGCCGGTAAGATTTCCTTACGAGAATTTTTAGAGTATGCCATTAAAAATGAATGGATTGATTTTTCTCTATTGACCATGGATGAAAAATATACAGACACCCAAGATATTTATCAGGCTCTTTTAGATCAGTCCTTAACATTATTAAAAACCGACACCGGTTTTTATAAAAAAATCTATTATTATATGATTTATGATGGAAGTATTCTAGGTGGAGAAGTCTGTATGGTCCTTTATGATCAAAAGATTTTAACAAAAGACAAGGAAACTTGGTATAATAGTCTTTCTACCCTTGATTCTACGGTTTCTTATAAATTTATTCGAAAGCAGATTGAATCTTTAAGCATTACCCCGGCGCAGATTGCCCTTGATCCATGTTCCGGGTCCGTGGTAATTACAGATCCAAATACCGGAGCGGTACGAGCAATGGTGACCTATCCATCTTATGATAATAATATGCTTTCAGGTTCCGTAGATGCAAAATATTGGGCGAAACTTACCTCCGATAGTGCCTCTCCATTGGTTTCAAGATGTACACAGATGACCATTGCACCGGGTTCTACCTTTAAGATGGTTTCTGCTATTACTGGTTTGGAGGAAGGGGTGATTAGCACCGGAGAAACCATTAATGATACCGGTACCTTTGAAGCAGTTACCCCAAGTCCAAAATGTTGGATTTATCCTGGTGCTCACGGTCCAATTAATGTCACAAGGGCCATCGGAGTTTCTTGTAACTATTTCTTCTATGAAGTTGGATATCGCTTAGGCACCAAATCAGATGGTTCTTTAAGCCATGTACAAGGATTAAAAAAACTGGAAAAATATGCAACTGCCCTAGGATTAAACCAAAAATCCGGAGTAGAGATTTCCGAATCTAGTCCGATTTTTTCTAATTCCGACGTGGTTCGTTCCGCCATTGGTCAGGGTACTCATGGCTATACGGGAGTACAACTTGCCCGTTATGTTTCCACCTTGGCAAATGGAGGTAATAATTATCCTTTAACCCTAGTGAAGAAAATCAAGACTAAGGGAGGGGATACGGTTTATAAGTTAAAGGCCAAGGCCGACAATAAGGTGAAACTTGCTGATTCCACCTGGAATGTAATTTATGAAGGAATGAAGCAGGTTACTGCCACCGGTGGAACCGTTGGTTCTGTATTTGCCGATCTGGATATGACTGTTGCAGGTAAAACCGGAACTGCTCAGGAAAACAAATCTCGCTATGACCATGGTTTATTTGTGGGATTTGCTCCTGCAAATGATCCGGATTATGCATTTTCCGTAATCATTCCTAACTGTGATTCTTCCAGTTATCCTGCGGAAGTAGCAAAGAATATATTACAATTCACTGAGGGAAAGACCTCCCTTAAGTCTATTGTAAATGGTACTGCCAATGGACCTGAGACTGAAAAAACTTCTGATTAAGAAGTAGAAAAGGAAGCTTATGTTTAAAAGAGTATTTTCTAAATTGAAAAGTTATAATTATAAAAAATTTAATCTCTGGTTGGTGCTCTTAATCGGGCTTCTTTGCACCATTAGTATTAAGGTAATTGATTCAGCTGCGGAAGATGGCACCTATGCTCACAGACAGTTGCTATGTGTTCTTGCCTGTGGAATCATGGTCCTTTTCCTTACCCTGATTGATTATCATTTTATTTTAAGGCTTTACTGGGGCTTTTATATTCTATCTGTAGTCCTTTTAATCTATGTATTTTTCTTTGGAGAGACCCATAAGGGTGCCCAAAGATGGATGGTGATTCAAGGAATCCAGATTCAGCCCTCTGAGTTGGTAAAGGTTTTTATTATCCTTTTCTTTTCTCATTTCTTTGCTAAATACAAAGAAAAAATCAGCAAAACCTATTTTCTTTTGATTACCGCAGGTTTGATTGGACTGCAAGCTGGTCTCGTTTATATTGAACCCGATTTATCAACAACCATTGTCATTCTATTAATATTCTGTGTTATAATATTTGTAGCAGGTTTAAGTTATAAGGTAATTGGCGTTTTATTTATGATTGCCATTCCTTTGGTGGTGGTGCTGTTTTATTTAGCTTTGCAACCAAATCAGACTATTTTACAAACCTACCAGTTAAAACGTATTGTTGCCTTTTATCAAGGTGATAAAGATGATCCTGAAACCGCTAAATTAATGTACCAGCAAGAAAACTCTGAGCTGGCGATAGGTTCTGGTGGTTTATATGGTAAGGGTCTGAATAATAATACAATTACAAGTGTTAAAAACGGTAATTATCTCTCAGAGATTCATACCGATTTTATATTTACTGTTATCGGAGAAGAATTAGGTTTTGTGGGCGGTGCATGTGTTATTATAACCTTGGCACTGATTACCCTTTTATGTTTTAAAACTGGTTCCAGGGCTCCAGATGATGAAGGAAAGTACCTATGCTGTGGCGTAGGTGCTTGGATAGGGATACAGACGATTATTAATATCGCCGTTGTAACCAAATTGATTCCAAATACAGGTTTAACCCTGCCATTTGTAAGTTATGGATTAGCTTCTTTGGTAAGTTTATTTATTGGAATCGGAATAGTACTGAATGTCAGTCTACAATGTAACACCATAAAATATGAGGAGGTATTAGCATGAACATCGGACTAATTGCACATGATAGCAAAAAGAAATTAATGCAAAATTTCTGTATCGCTTATAGAGGAATCTTAAGTCATCATGATATCTATGCCACCGGAACTACCGGTCGCTTGATTGAAGAGGTAACCAATTTAAATATCCACAAGTTTTTAGCAGGTCATTTGGGAGGAGAACAGCAGATTTGTGCTCAGATTGAGCAAAATCAGATGGATTTGGTTATTTTCCTTCGTGATCCATTTACCCCTAAGAGCCATGAGCCGGATGTTAATAAGACCATCCGTCTCTGCGATATGCATAACATTCCTCTTGCCTCTAATCTGGCTACCGCTGAACTTTTAATTAAGGCTTTAGAGCGTGGTGATTTGGATTGGCGTGAAATATATAAGAACTGATTCAGTCTTTTGGGAGTTATAACATGGCAAAGAAAAGAAAAAAAAGATTCTTTCGATTACTCCACCTACCGGTTGGAGTAATCTTCCTTTTAATCTTTACCATTTATTTGATTATTTCATTCCTTAATTCAAGAATAAAACCTACCATTACCAGTTACGATGTAACCAAGGGAAAAAGTGCAGTAACCAATGATCCCTTTACCGGAATTGCTTTGCGAACAGAAAACATCGCTTATGCAGATACCAGTGGCTATATCAATTACTATGTGCGAGAGGGGAGTAGGGTATCTGCTACCACGAAACTTTATACCATGGATGAGTCCGGCAATGTTTCCACAGCCTTAGAGGAATTGGCCCAGGAAAGCAGCCAGCTTTCCGAGGAGAATATTGCCAGTATCCGAAATCGAATCAGTGGTTTTACAGAGAATTATAGTGATGATAATTATCAAGAGGTATATGATTTTAAGTACGATTTAGAAAGTATGATTTTAGAATTCTTTAATGCAAATTCCTTAGATGCCATCAATGAAAAGCTTAAGGAAAGTGGTTTGGATTCTAATTTTCAAATAAAAACCCCAAATAGTTCTGGGATTGTTTTATATTCGATTGATAATATGGAGAGTTTAACCAAGGAACAGGTGATGAAATCCTCCTTCGATACTAGCAAATATACAAAAGCCAGCTTAGCTACCAATAGCTATGTAGAAAGTGGAAGGCCTATTTATAAGACCATTTCCTCTGAAAACTGGGAGATTGTGATTCCTCTTACCAAGGAACAAAAGGAGAAGTATAAAGAAACCACCTATGTTAAAATCCGTTTTGCCAAGGATGGTTTTGAAACTACCGGTGCTTTTGCTATCCAGGAAAATGCTGATGGAGCATATGGAGTAATCTCCTTATCCGATAATATGACTCGGTACTGCAACCAACGTTTTATTGGTATTGAAATCATCGCTGAGGCCATTACTGGCTTAAAAGTCCCAAAATCTTCCGTAGTGAATCACAAATCCTATTGTGTTCCAAAGCGGTATGTGTCCATAGGGGATGATGGTAGCTATAATGTTTTAAAAAGAACCTTTAATAAGAAGGGAGAAGAGAAGATTAAAAAGCTGGAGGTAGAAGTGCTTTCGGCCACCTTAGAATCGGATGACCAAGCGGATCATGACTTGGACAATGATTTTTTTTATATTTCTACGGATTCTCTTTCTAAGGGAGATAATTTGAAATTAACGGATTCTCAAGAGTTTTTTACCGTAGAAGAAACTCTTACATTAAAAGGAGTTTATAATATTAATTCCGGTTATGCAAAATTTAGAACAGTAACCATTCTAACAGAATCCAATGATTATTATATTGTTCAATCCGATTCTGTTTATGGCTTACAAGTATATGATAAGATTGTTTTAAATGGTTCTACCGTAAAGAATAATCAGATTATTTTTAATTAATTTAGGAGGCTTATAATGATTGCAGATAATTTAAAGATGGTACATGAAAAGATTGAAGCAGCCTGCAAGCGTTCTGGCAGGAATCCTTCGGAAGTCACTTTGCTTTGTGTAAGCAAAACCAAGCCTTTAGAATTGATTGAAGAATGTATCAAGGCTGGTGAAACTTCCTTTGGTGAGAATTATGTTCAGGAGCTTTGTGACAAGATTCAAGAGGAAGACAACAAAGATCTTAATTGGCATATGATTGGGCATTTGCAAAGAAATAAAGTAAAATACATTCTAGGAAAAACCACCTTGATTCATGCGGTTGATTCCCTTCGCTTAGCAGAGCAGATTGAGAAGGAATGTGTGAAAAAAGGCCTTGAGGCGGATATTTTACTAGAGGTTAATGTAGCTCGGGAAGAAAGTAAATTTGGTTTTACGGTTGATAACCTTTTAGAAAATCTTTTAGAAATTGCAAAATTCCCCCATGTTCACATAAAAGGACTTATGACAAGTGCCCCTTATGTAACGAATCCAGAGGAAAATCGAAAGTATTTTGCTCAATTAAAGCAAATTTCTGTTGACATTGAAGGAAAAAACATTGATAATGTAACCATGAGTGTGCTCTCCATGGGTATGACCAACGATTACGAAATAGCAGTAGAAGAAGGAGCAACCGTGGTTCGTGTTGGAACGGCTATTTTTGGAGCGCGAAATTATGATTTGGAGGATAGAAATGGCAGGTAGAATTTCAGACACCTTTGGAGCATTTTTTGACAAATTAAAGGTCAATGATGAATACGAAGATGAGTACTATGATGACGAAGAATATGATGATGAGCCAGTAAAGAAGTCATATCAAAAAACCTCTAACGAGGAAAGCAAGAAAAAGGTTGCCTATGAGGAGGAAGAAGAGGAATATATCCCACCTAAGAAGCTTAACAAGCGTCGCAGTAATGTGGTTAATATGAGGGATTCTAGATCTTCAGGAACTGAAGTTGTTATTGTTAAGCCGGTAAATTATGAGGAGGCTCGTGAAGTTACAGATAATCTTAAGGCTCATAAGGTTGTAGTATTAAATTTAGAGGGACTTCATGTAGAGCTTGCAACAAGAATTTCTGATTTTACATTTGGATCAATCTATGCACTTGGCGGTAAGGCAGAGGTTATTTCCAATGAGATCATCGTTCTTACACCAAGCGAGATTGATATTTCCGGTGATCTTGGTGAGAATAGCGAAGCTGCTGATTCAGAGGATTACGATACTCTGTAATTATTATGAATTCACATTCTAATACAGAAAAAGAACGGGCTTTTTTAATCAAGCGTTTTCAGGAATTGGCAAGGCGCTGTTATAATCGACAGGCACCATGTAATACTGATTTTTTAACTCTTGATGAACAGAGCCTGTTTTTAGCGGAAAAAGAGCGTATATTAAAAGAGGTACCTTCTGTTTTCATTGAAGTAACAGGAGGTTTTCCTAATGCTGAAAGAAAGATTCTCTACTATTATACGGATTTTATGGATTTAGAATTACTGAATCAGGCAAATATATTTGCCTACTTGAAAATCCAGCCTAAATACCCTAAATTTGCCCAGTCTTTTAGTCACCGGGATGTCTTAGGATCTCTAATGAGTTTAGGTGTGGAACGCAGTAAAATCGGGGATATTTATCTAGATGAGAAGAATGATGTTCCAATTGCTTATGTGATTCTCCTAGAAGAAGTTTGCGATTATTTTCTTCATTCTTTAGAGAAGATTAAGCATACAGATGTTTTTCTTGAATTAATCAATCCAGATGAGATTTCCTATCAGCTAAAATTCAAAGAAATTACGGGAACCGTTGCCAGTATTCGATTGGATAGTGTTTGTGCTTTAGCTTTTAAGGCTTCCCGTTCTGAGATGACAAGAGCCATTTCCGATGCAAAAGTTTTTGTTAACGGACGTTTAATAACCTCGAATGGTTACCGTTTAAATATTGGGGATATTATTTCCATTAGAGGAATGGGACGTTTTCAATATACGGAAGAGAATTCCACGACCCGAAAAGGTCGAATTTATATAAAACTTATGAAATATGTTTAGGAGGAACAAAGATGCTTACACCAATAGATATTCAATCACGAACCTTTAAAGGAGGCTTGGGTTACGATCGAAAGGATGTAGATACTTTTGTTGCCGAAGTTGTCGACAATTATGAAAAGTTATACAAAGAAAACCAGGATATGTCTAGAAAAATCGAGGTTTTAACGGCGGCTCTTGCTCAGTATAAAACCATCGAAAAGTCTTTGCAGAAGGCTCTTTTACTTGCCCAGAAGACTTCAGAGGACATTAAGAAGCAGGCACATGCTTCTGCAAAGGTAATCGAAGATGAAGCTAGAAATCGTGCATCTTTAATTATTTCTGATTCTAAGAATGAATTAGAGTCCATCCATCGTAAATCCATGGCATTAATTCAACAATATGAACTTTATCGCTCACAGTTCGAGCAGTTAGCTAGAACTCAAGTTCAATTATTAAAGAGTGATAGTTTTAATATTGATGTTGCTGAATTAGAGAAGGTTCGTGACGAGGCTGTTAAGTCTTTAGATGATGCCTCTGTTACCTTAAATACAGATTCCAATCCAAAAGAAGAGGACGAAATTAACACTGATCTTGAAGAGAAGATTCTTCAGGATACGATGCAGACAGTTGAGTCGGAAACTCACAATGTTGTAACGGATCCTGAAGACTAGGAAGAAGGAATTATAACATCCAGAATTTGGTCTTACGGCCTGATTCTGGATATTGTTTTAGAAAGGGACAACTATGAGTAAAGAATTACAGGTACATAATAAAGATGGAAACTTTATTTATTCCATTCACATTGAACGTGATTTTTCAAAATTAACCCAATACATTCATGAATTAGATGATTTTAGTGGCCGTAAGGTTTGTGTCGTAACCGAAACCACCGTGGGTCCACTTTATCTTGATCAGGTAAAGGACCTGCTTTCAGATTCCTTTTCCCATGTCACCAGTTTTATTTTTAAAGCCGGTGAAGCTAGTAAAAACCTAGATGTGGTAAAAGAACTCTACACCCACTTAATCGAAGAACATTTTGATAGGAATGACCTTTTAATCGCCTTGGGTGGTGGTGTTACCGGAGACTTAACCGGATATGCTGCGGCAACCTATCTTCGTGGTATTCGTTTTATCCAGATTCCAACCTCTCTTTTAGCTCAAGTAGATTCTTCTATTGGCGGAAAGACAGGAGTAGATTTTGACCAGTATAAGAATATGGTAGGTGCTTTCCACCAGCCAAAGCTTGTTTATATTAACCTTAGCACCTTACAGACCCTTACAAAACGTGAATTTCTTTCAGGAATGGGCGAAATCATCAAACATGGTTTGATCAAAGATCTGGATTACTACAATTGGTTAAAGGAACATATTGATCAGGTAAAGGCTTTGGACTACGATGCCCTAGAATATATGATTTCTGTGAGCTGTAATATTAAGCGCTGTGTTGTTGAAAATGATGTAAATGAAAAAGGTGAGCGTTCCCTTTTAAACTTTGGACATACCTTGGGACATGCCATTGAGAAATTGATGAATTTCCAATTATTACACGGTGAATGTGTTTCCATTGGTATGGTGCTTGCTTGTGATCTATCGCAAGAGAAGGGCTTGATCCGTAAAGAAGACACCTTAGATGTGATTGAAACCTTAAAAGCCTACGAACTACCTGTGTCCTTTAAAGGGTTAGATCCTAAGGTTATTGCAGAAACCACTTTAACGGATAAAAAAATGGATGCTGGCAAGGTGAAGTTTATCTTATTAGAGGGACTTGGACATGGAATTATCGATCTTTCTATTGATCTTGCCATGATGGAAGAAGAGTGTAAAAAGCGCAAAGAGGATTAATTTATGAATTCCAAAAGACATAAAAATACAATGTTCGGCCATCTAGTCCTGGTTTTTATTTTTCTTATTTGCATAGGATTAGATCAATACACGAAGATCTTGGCAAGAAAATTCCTAAAAGGAAAAGAGGATGTGATTTTTCTCCCTAAACTAATTAAGTTTACTTACTTAGAAGGGGGAAATACTGGTGCAGCCTGGGGAATGTTTTCAGGACATGCCATGGGTTTATTGGTTTTTAATGGGATTTTTATCCTTCTTGTGATTGGTCTTATGGTACGTACCTACTTAAGAATTGCAAGGGGGGCTTTTCCTAGCCCTTCCATGACCAAATACTATATAACAAGTGGAGTAGTAGTCATGATTTTATCTGGGGCTTTGGGCAACTGCATTGATCGAATCCTTTATGGAAGTGTCACAGATTTTATAACATTTATCTTTATTGATTTTCCAATTTTTAATCTGGCTGATATATTTATTGTGGTGGGAATGATTGCTATTATGATTATTTTCCTTTTTGTAATCACTGAGCAATCCTTTCATTGGATTTTTTCATTCCGTCCAGAAAAAAATCAATCAAGAAAGGAAAAAAGCGAATGACAAAGGAATTCTTAATTGGCTTAGAAGACTCAGCCATTGGTGAGCGAATCGACAAATATTTAGCCACTCAATTCCCAGAATTATCAAGGAGCCGTATCCAAGTCTTAATTGATGGAGAATTGATTAAGGTGAATGACCATAGCATTAAATCCAACCATAAAATATGTCCGGAAGAATGTATTACGGTAGATATTCCAGAAGCAAAAGAAACTGAAATCGAACCGGAAAATATTCCGCTAGATATTCTTTATGAAGACGATGATTTATTAGTGGTAAATAAACCCAAAGGTATGGTGGTTCATCCTTCAGCCGGTCATTTTACCGGAACCTTGGTAAATGCCATTATGTACCATTGTGGACACAATCTATCCGGTATTAATGGGGTCTTGCGACCAGGAATCGTACACAGAATCGATCAGGACACTTCAGGGGCATTAATTGTATGTAAAAATGACCTGGCTCACCATGAAATTGCAGAACAGCTAAAGGTTCATAGTATTACAAGAAAGTATCATGCCATTGCTAAAGGAAATATCCTAGAAGATGGAACGATCAACGCACCAATTGGACGGCATCCTGTGGAACGAAAAAAAATGGCCATTAATTATCAAAATGGGAAAGATGCCATTACCCATTATCATGTAATTTGCCCCTTACAGGGATATACCTACATTGAATGTCAATTAGAAACCGGTCGTACCCATCAGATTCGAGTTCATATGTCCAGTTTACATCATCCCTTATTGGGAGACAAAGTATATAATCCTGAAAAATGTCCTTTTAAATTTTTAGAGGGCCAAGCCTTACATGCTAAGGTCATCGGATTTATCCATCCAAGGACTAAGGAATATATGGAATTTGAAGCTCCATTACCTAAATCCTTTACAAAGGCACTTGAAATACTATCAAAATAGAAAAAAAACACCGGAAGGCCTGTAATCATAAGACTTAAGGCCTTCCGGTATATCTTTAGGTTCAACTATTCGCAAAACCTGCGTTTTGCGAATAGTTATGTTTGCCTCCCTTAGGGATTTTTTTCTTAATTTTCAGGATCCGTCTTGATTTCAACTTCTTCTTTTACATCTGTTGAAGCTGAATTTGACACTTCCGGGCCGGTAGATTCAGAAACCTGTGTGTCTGCCTCTATAGTTTCACTTGCTGTAACTACTTCCTGAGTTTCCACCGGATTATTACTTTCTGTTTCAGAAAGATTTGCACCACATGATACGCAAAATGCAGAATCCACAGGAATATTGGCATTACACTTAGGACAAACCTTTGTAGCGGCGCCACGGGCACTGGCTGCAGCGGCTTGATTAGCCTGCTTTCTTACATCTGCCTCTGATTTAATTTTAGCAATTTGACCTTCTAATTCCTTAATTTGGCTATCTACCTGCTTTACAGACTGGATAAAATCACTATATGGATCTTCTGCTAAATCCTTATGTTCATCAATATAGCGCTTGCCTAGTTCCAAGAAAATACTATTCATCTCGCTTTTCTTTTTACTAATCTCACTGTTTAATTTTGCAGTATCTGCCAGATCCTTGGCTTTCTGACCTACCTCTGTGGTTGTACTTGTTACTTTCTCTTTTAAGTTATCAAAAAATCCCATCTTCTACCTCCATGAATCTTTAGATTTCTTATCTATTTTAGTCTATTCTTGCAAGCATTGTCAACGTTATGCTATAATTATTCAAAGTAAATTCACCTTAGAAAGGAAGCACAATGCCAAAAACCTATCACGAACAAATTGATCAAGAAAATATGGAAAAGCTCTGGGAAATCGAAAAAAAACTCCCTCGTTTTGCGGCCCAGTACTTTCGTGGCACAGAGAATAGTACGGCTTCTCGTACTCGCCTCTCTTACGCCTACGACCTAGAGCTTTTCTTTGAATATATAAAAAACAACAACCCTCTTTATAAAGAGACCCCGATCACCAACCTCCCCATAGAGGTCTTGGATCAAATCGATGTAAATGATATTGAGGAATACCTGGATCGAATTAAGATTTACGAGAAAGATGAGGTAAAACGTACCAACCATGAAAAGGGTATCAAACGTAAACTCTCTTCCTTAAGAAGTTTTTATAACTACTTTTATCGGCAACAAAAAATCAAAACCAATCCTGCTTCCCTTGTAAAAAGCCCAAAACAGCACGAAAAGCCAATCATTCGTTTAGAGCCTAACGAGGTTAGCACCCTCTTAGATTTGGTAGAATCTGGCGACAAATTAACCAAATCTCAAAGGGTCTACCATAATAAAACCGCCGCAAGAGATTTAGCCATCCTTACCCTTCTTCTGGGAACTGGAATCCGTGTTTCCGAATGTGTGGGAATTAATTTAGATGATATCGATTTTGACAATGTGGGGATCAAAATCCATCGGAAAGGTGGCTATGATGCCATCGTCTACTTTGGCGATGAGGTAGAAGACGCTCTCTTTGCTTACCTGGAGGAAAGAGAATGTATCGAGGCAATGCCAGGACACGAAGATGCATTCTTTCTTTCCATTCAAAAGAAAAGAATCAGTGTACGTGCCGTGGAAAAACTAGTACAAAAATATTCCCAGCAGTTAACCACCTTGAAACACATCACTCCTCATAAACTTCGGTCCACCTATGGCACCAACCTTTATCGGGAAACCGGCGATATTTACCTAGTAGCATCTGTTTTAGGACATAAGGACGTTAATACCACAAGGCGTCATTACGCTGCTCAGGATGAGGAAAATAGACGCCTTGCCAGAAACAAGGTAATTCTTAGAGAAGATCACAATGACCAATAAAAAGGAGCACCTAATCACTAGCCCAAGGGCAAGTGATTAAGTGCTTCTTTTAGAGTGTACTTCCATACATATTATGATGGGGTTGTAAATATGTTTTGGAAATTGGGAATCTATTACTTCAGCTCATCAGAATAATAACTGATTACAAGCTGCTGTCCCACCTGAATCTTATCATCATGAAGATCGTTCATATCACAGATTTCATTCATGTAATCTGTCATAGTTCCATACTTCTGATCATAATTAGATTTGGCAATGGAAGAAATGGTATCTCCCTCTTCTACTGTAATCATACGATAATACTTATAATGATCCTCTCCTTCTTCCGAAGCCGCTACGCGATTGGCCTGTATGCCAAATCCAAAGGCTAATAATAAAATTAATATAATACATAAAGTCTTATTAAACTGTTTTGTCATAAGTCATATCCTCCTATACCGAACACTTGTTTGTGATTGTATGATAACATTCGAACGAATGTTTGTCAATATAAAAATCGAACATATTTTCGCGAACATATTTTCTGATTTTCCTTGAAAATGCCCATGTCCTATGCTAAAATGATGAATAGAACATGTATTTGCCTGTGAGATTCCCCTCTCACAGTTCATAGTATACAAAAGGATAAGTTCCATAAAATGGACACTAAACATTTATTATATTTTTGAGAAAGGAGTCTATATGGCCGGTAAGATTAGTGATAAGCAAAAACAGATTTTAGAATTTATCAAGGAGGAACAATTAGCCAAAGGCTATCCTCCTTCTGTTCGTGAAATCTGTGATGCCGTTGGACTTCGGTCTACCTCTTCCGTACATTCTCATTTGAATACCCTAGAGAAGAATGGATTTATTCGAAGAGACCCAACTCATCCAAGAGCCATTGAAATTTTAGATGACGATTTTAATCTTCAAAGAAAAGAGATAGTAAGCATTCCCCTTTTAGGAAATGTAGCCGCCGGAGAACCCATCTTAGCCGTAGATCAAATTAGGGACTACTTCCCTATTCCTGCGGAATACATGCCTAAAGGACAATGCTTTATGGTAAGTGTAAAAGGCGACTCCATGATTAATGTAGGTATTTATAGCGGAGACTTGTTGGTAATTGAGCAAACAAATACCGCCAAAAACGGAGATATCGTTCTTGCCTTAATCGATGACTCTACCACGGTAAAACGCTTCTATAAAGAGAATGGACATTACCGTTTACAACCGGAGAACGATCAGATGGACCCTATTATCACCGATCAATGTCAGGTTATAGGCAAAGTTGTTTCTCTATTTAGAAAGTCTGTTTTTTAACTCCCACTGAGTGAACACGGATTCTAATACAGTTAGGCGGAACACATGGATGCTATCCTGTATTGTGATATGATCCTCCTTAATTAGACAAGGTATTGAAGCTTTCGCAAATCATGTTGCTAACAAGGCCTAAAGTGTTTTCGGTTAATATATTGAAATCCATTCGTTGTTATGCTACTGTAAGAATAGTTATAGGGCTGGTCGAAAGACCCAGGTCCATCTTCGGCGGGGAAGTTCCCCGCCATTTTCATATACAAAAAAGATTTCACTATTGAAAGAACTAAGTATTTTTATAGATGAATCCGGTGATTTTGGAGAGTATGATTTCCGATCACCATACTATATTATTACTATGGTATTTCATAATCAGGATTGTGATATCAATGAATGCATAAATAATCTTAATCGGGAACTGGCTTATCTAAAACTTGACAATGTATGCATACATACAGGTCCGATTATCCGTAAAGAAGAGATATATG
>AUXO016271248.1_pt1 | contig 60708 bp, 38 predicted proteins | sample 768731 | NCBI WGS metagenome assembly AUXO01 (sample SAMN02715735, study PRJNA202380) | gut metagenome | biome: sheep rumen | host: Ovis aries | place: New Zealand: Palmerston North
AGGATTAACATCTCCCGGTTGAAGACCGTAGTGTTCCCAATTACACCATACCCCTATAATAAGTAGAGAACTTCTAAATCATTCTCTATGCTTTTGTAACTGTTAGTTTAGTTACTTCTGGCTCTTTCTTATATAGATTGATATAAAGCAAGCCATCTTTAACCTGATAGGTTACAGCTTTAAACATGTCAGCTTTAATTTCAAACTTTGAGCTTACCTTGTAATCATAATTCAAAACGTCGTTATGAGTAACGCCTTCAATTACTAACATATCTCTGCCATCGTCTTCATGTACAATATCTACTTTAATATCACCTTCATTAACTCCGACAATATTATGTACTAATACAACCCTGTCTTTTAAAGTTTTAAGACTATAAGGTTTCATATCGTGCACTGGACGACTAAAAGCATAAGCGGGCTTATCCCAATTGAAAAAAGAATCAAAATCAAACATCATAAAAATCCTCCTAAAAAGTAACAAGAACTAATCCACCAGCTAAATCATTATGAATAGTTTCATAATTAAATTGGTCATTAGTATCTTTTATAAAAATTTGTAAGGTAAAAGATTCTGGATATATAAATCTAAACAAGAAGCTCTCTACCTTTTTTAATTGTTCATAATCTCTTAAATATAACTCCATGCATCTTCCTCCTTACAAGTATTATTATACAAAATTTTTTTTGTAAAAGTCAAATAAAAAAGGAGAAGATTTTATTCAAAATCTTCTCCTGTATTTTTTTCTCTTCATCCATTTAATTGATTGTAAAATTCAAACATATAGTTAGAACCACGAGATAATATAATGGCTGTTGCCGCAGTTCCAATTATAGGATATTTCTCTTGTAAACCAAGAGACATAAAGAAATTAAGGTTCATATCATAACAAAAAACCAGTGCCACAGCTAATGCAACTACAACTTGTCATTGAATTTTTTTCTTATCATAAACAGTTTTACCATATGTGATAATTGCTTCAATGAATATAGCAATTGCGATTAGTGGGAAAAAATTATCATTTATAATCATAATATAATAATATGCCTTTCTTACTATGGTAAAATTTTAACTATTGAATTTTTATAGCCGTCATATGCAGAGGAGCTTGGCGTACTGTTGCTGTCTTCGTAAACTTTTACTGACGTGTAACGAACAGTCCCTGGAGTCGCAGCTACACCATCGTTTGTATTGACTACTATAATAGGTTCATCTCCTTTTTCTTGATTTGCTGCAGGAATAGTTTTACTTACTGTAACATTACCATTTGCTCCAAATGTTGAAAATCATAAATCTGAAGAACCGTATATTGGTTTATCGTCCGTTGATTTATTTGTTGTTTGAATACCAACCCAATAATTACTTGTTGCTCAGAAATTACTTGTTCTTGTAGGATCAGGATTTTTCAAGGTGGCTGTTATCTTAGTTACATTAGAATTCGTATATGTTAATGTAACTTCTATCGGAAATTCATTATAATAATATCCAGATCTTACAAGCGTTGCAGTTATAACCTTTTTAGTGATTGCCATAATACGTTAACTACCTCCTACTTCATTCCATAGAAAGCAACGCCCTCATTTTTCCAACCGAGTTTAACAAGAGCATCTCTTTCTTTTTCACTAGCAGTATACATATGGCCATTATGAGAAGCATATAGTCTATATATTGGAACTCCTTTATTCTTATCAGAGTGGAATGCGACATTTTCATATTTCCAGCCAATTTTCTCAAGCGCTTCTTTTTCAATTACGCTTGCAGTATATAAATGGTCGCCATCACTTGAGTTATATAATCTATAAACTTTATCTCCACTTGTTGGCGCTTTCCAACCTATACCTTCATATGTTCAACCACCACGAGCTAAAGAATCGGCTTCTCCTTTATTTGCGGTGAAGAAATGCATTGAACTATGCGAGTTATATAATCTGTATACTCCATTTGGTACTGCCTTGATTGTGTCTGGTTCATAGATATGAATAAAACCTTGGAAAAAATAATTTACTCCAAGAGCATAAGTTCCATTAACTCGTTTAATAGTTCTTAACCTTCAATATCTACCATTTGCAATAGTACCTGTTCATCCACTTTCAGAGACAATAACGTCTCCCTTTGAATTAACCTCTTCAACAAATGCCACGTGACCTGCGCCATCACCTGAATTACCGGCCTTTCCTTTTTGCCAGCACATGATTGAACCAACCTTTGGAGTTTGTGAGCGAGCAAAGCCATCTTGAGTATAACCCCAATAATTTTCAGCATTACCTCGGCATAAAGTATCATCAGAACCAGTTAATTCGATAGTTCTACCGTGTACATATCCTACGCAATTAGGCAATACACATCCTCTAACAATTCGTCCTGCGGAATTACCTAAAATACAATGATTCTTTCCACCATATGTAGTTTTTAAATACGCTTTATTGTCATTTGCAGGACGAGTCAATCTTGGAACGTATGTCATATTGGATCTCCTTTCTATTATTCTCAAATTTCTTTTATTTTACATCAATATTTATCGGCCTTTTCCTCCTGGTCACCCATTATAGAACCAATATCAAAATCGCAACTCTTTTTCTTTATATAAAGAGACTGTGCTTGCGCTAATTCCTCATTAACATCTTTAATTAAACAAGCTAAATATTCAGCATCCGCAATTTCTCCAAGAGCAAACAATTCTTTATACATTTTTTCGTATAATTTTTTCGTGTCTTGTTCTCATTCTATTCATTTTTCAATGCCTGTTTTTACTGCGTTGCGCTTTGTTGTTGCGTCAACATCTTCTCTAAAATAAGCATATCAAGAAGAAGGGATTATTTTTGGATCTTCTACTGGTTTTGTTTTAATTAATTTATTGTGATGTCTATGATAATAATAATTTAATTCCATATAATCTTTGTTTTCGCAAAGATAGTGATATTGGTGACATTTAGAATAGCCTTTCAAATTCAAAAAACAATAATAATGTGCCATCTGGTCATGAACCATTAGCCCTTTAATCATATGCGCTGATAGCTCAGAAAAAATTTCTTCAACTGTCATAATTTATCCCTCCAAAAGTGATAAACTAAATTCTAACAGCTGTTACACCTATTGTGTTATATGTTACCGCAATACCCATATTTCTTAATGAAATAGTAGTTACGGTTGCGCAAGGGCAATTTATAACGTTATTGTCTGGCACTTGAATTAATGTTGTAAAACTAAATGGGATTATTGAAGTAGCATCTGCGGCCGTCGCTAATGCTACAGCCTGAGGTTGGAGTACACCATCTTTATCTAACTGGACTTCAATCTCACCAGCCGCGCTTCCTGTTACGCTGCCAGATACTGTTACTTCATAAATACCGCATTTATTAAATTGAATTGTTGATGTACCTAATAATTGTGTGCTTGTGCCTTTCATTAAGGCTACAGTTGTAAGCGGAATACTACCTTCCGTTGCAACGTCTACATTTTTAGAATAAACTTCTAACATTTAATCATTCCTCCTAAACTTTTTCCTTTTGATTAAAAATAAATAGGGCAACATTGCTGTCGCCCTATTGTTGATTTATTAAAGTGTTGCTCCGCCGCCGCAAGCGCAGAAAGGATTTGTTCCTGCGTAATAAGTACTTGCACATGGATAGCGAACTACACCAGCAACTGCCTGTTGAAGCTGAAGCTGATTAATTTGATTTTGCATATCGGCCATACGGTTTCCAGTGATGGCATCAAGAATCTTCTGAGTTTGTTCTGTTGTGTTAGCGTTAATTGCAGCCGTATTTATAGCATTCGCATAATTTACGCCATCAATTGCGCGGAGTGTAGAGCAGCAACATTCATTTTCTTTTGCTAATAAATTAGCCTGTCCTACTGCTAATCCGCCAATATCTCTTGCTAATTCACTATACTTATCGCTTAAAGCGTTAATAGTATCGTGGAATGTTTGATTAGTAGCAGCAACTGCCTGAGCTGTTCCCGCATTCACTGCGGCAAGAGTTTCTCTCTGATTTGCCATCATATTTTGTGTGTCAAAACCACGGTCTACCTGTGACTGTGTCGCAAGGTTTTCATAGCCAATTGCATTAGCGAAGCCATTATTACCCCAACCATTAAAACCGCCACCAGCGAGAATCAATAAAGCAAAAATTCACATCATTGAATTTCCGCCCCACATGTCGCCGTAGCCACCACGGTCACTCAATAGAGCAACATCACTAGCTGATAAACTTCCATTTTCCATTTTAATTTCCTCCTAAATAGTAATCAATAGTAAAGTTTTACTATTTAGGAGTTTTATCTTTTTAACATAGTTAATATTTCATCAGGGTTAATACCCCTTTGTTGTGCCAGCGCATAAAACGCTGTTTTTGGATCTCCTCCATATTGATTAATCAATTCAGTGACACGAGGATTTTGCATTAGCATGTTATTTAACATTGCTTGCGGATTTGGCGAATTTTTAAACGCCGAGACCATATTCATTAAGTTATTGTTGCTTAATGGTCTTGATTTGTTTAGCATCTCCAACATCGGATTTCCTTGCATTGAATGCTTCCTCCAGTTTAGCAATTCGCTCTTCTAGCGCAGAATAATCAGTATTGGCCACTACTGGTTCTGGCGCTTTTAATGGAGTAATTGTATATCCAGTCACTGTTGGATATGACGCTCCATCGGTTGTTTTCAATCAAATAATTGGTGCAGTCTCATCAAGAAGTAGAATACTACTATTTGGCGCCATTTGATAAGCATTAGCACCATTCTGGCCATTAACTCTGACTACTTCCTGTTTTTGCGGATAAAACTGCTGCTGGCCTACGGTTCCATAATTCGGATATGTAGGCGCAGGATACCCAGAATAATTCATCATAATTCTCATTCCTTTCTTTTTCCAAGTAAAACTTTTTCTATTGATTTGTACCACCATTCCTTTGGTACACTATAACTAAAAAAAGGGCAAGCAAAATTATCTTAACTTGCCCTTGTATTTTATAATTTGGTTATTTGCTTTTAAGTTCCATTTACTTTAATTCAAGCCGCACCAGTATGTCAAGCATTATTAATTTTGATATGAAGTTGTTGGTTCATTGTTGCCATTTCTTTCTCTTTTCTCTCTTATTTCTAAATACTTAAGAGAGAAAAGAGATTTTTGAATATTTTTAATTAATATATTGGATGTAAATATCTCCCGCTTGTCCACTAGGTGGAGTTGCAGAAGTTCCATATGAAATATTTCTAATGCTATATCCGCTTGTATTTCCTGGATATAGGAAGTATTGTCTTATTGGGTTCATTGTATTACTATTGTAATCTGTATCGGCTATATAAGTAAAAATAGCACGATTATCAGTATATGATGCAAAATCCCACGAACCTTGATATGTTTTTAAAGATAATAAAGGATTATAAGAGTTAGAAGTAGCATTAGAAGTCCTAATAGGTGCATTATCTCTGCCTTTTTGATAAGTTACACCAGTATTAATTAAAAAATTAAATTTTGCACTTGCAGCATGAGAGCCATCAGATTTTATATAATCAGAATCGTATCAACTAACCGAATACGATTTGCTACAAAAATAATAAATATCATTTTGAGTCATTAAAACAGCAACATTTGTATTAGTATTAAACCCTAAATCAAAATTACTAATTACAATCTCATTTAAATTATTATAATAACTATCAAGGCTTTGACTTTCCCAACTATTTTCTCAATCACCATTTACAAGACTATGCTGTGAATAAAAGCGATAATAATAATAAATGTCGCTACCAATTTCATCTCTCATATAATCTTGAGAGTAAAAATATCCTAAACCAACAATATAAATAATAGGAATTTTTTCTTCTACCTTTATCAATGTATTTATTTCAGATAAAGACGGACTTATTAAATTATATCCACTACCTGAAGATGAATCTTGTGATAATTTAACAATAAAATAATTACTGTCTACTATTTCTTCTGGTTTAGGTGGATTTTTTGTATCATATATTTTTCTTCAGCTACCCCATCCAGTAGATGATTTACCTGTTTTTAAATATAAAGGAGTTTCTCGTTGATCTGCATCTGCGTTTGGTCCAACTAATTCCCATGCTGTATAATCATTAGATCAACCATTTACATGGAAACCACTTCACCAACTAGCAGTTGGCATTCCATTGTTTGAAAAAATCATTTGCGCTTTTTTTGATACATAACTAGGCGCAATTAGACTGTCGCGTGTGTCTGCGATATCTTGATATATGCTTTTTATATCGTATGTTGTGCTACCAATTTTAGCTTGTTTTATATCAGCCATATATACCTCCTATAAAATTATAAATTGGAGGAGTGAAAAATTCACCCCTCCCCCCTTACTTTTTAAATAAGAGGTTTCTTCTTTTAAGCAGAGCCTTTTCAGACCCCATTTACATTTTGTCAAACTCTTTTTGCTTTTTTCCAAGACCCACCAACATTAACAAAAACTGTCCCTGTTTTTCAACCAGAAGTAGTAGTATTAATTTGAATAACACCAGGTTTAGTTTCAGTTCCAACCGTACCATCATAAGTCGCCGCATTAAAGAAATAGGGTGCGCTTGGATGACTTGGAATCTGAACTTGTGGATATCCACTATAACTAGCACCGACCGCAGACACCACTGCGGAACCACTTAAAGTAATATTAACTCCACCTTGTAACTTCTTAGCCGTTCATGTTTGTAATGTTAAACCTGCTCCGCTATTGGGATAAGAATTATTATCAAATCATATTAGGTTAATAGTTGGAGTAAAAGCGGAATAATTTCATGCGGTAGTTGAGCTAGGAACTGGATTGGTAATAGTGACAGAAGCACTAATGTTCATTTTACCATCTGCTCTTGGAGTTATTGTCGTTGTTATAGTTGCTGGTCAATTTGGATTTACTTCTCTTTGTCTGACAATAGTTACATTTTTACTTCAACTTGTCATACTCCTTTATCCTTATAAAATAAAATAGGAGAGTAGATTATTCTACCCTCCTAGAAATTCCTTCTACATTATTAGAAGGTAGTTTTTAAAATAAGGAAATAAAGAGATTTACCAGCAAATTATTCTTCCAATCCATTTTTTAAACTTTTTATTCTGGAATCAACCTTTATTTCCTTATCAATTATATTGTACCAAAAATTTTCTTTCTTTGTCAAAAAATTTCTGAATTTTTTAGCTATATTGAATATAAATATCGCCGTTCGCGCCACCGTTCGGCGCAGCAGTACCATATGAAATATTTCTAACGCCAGCTGTTGGGTTTGAAGCTGCGGTGCTGGCTGGATTCACTGTCGTAAGAGTTCCAGCCATAGACTGAGCGCTAGTCGCAGTTTTACTTAAATAAGTAGAAGTTATTGGATTTCCACTACCATCATAAGTAGCTTTAATATCATATGATGTGTTTCCAATTTTTACTTGTTTAATACTTGCCATTAGTTACCTCCTTGTTTATATTAATTTGGTATTGGTTCTCCAATACTATCATAGAATTCAAAATAATCTGGATACGCTTCATAATTATTATAATTTAAAGATGCCGCCGTACCAGCTGTTACTGTAACACTATCTCCAGTTGTGAAAGTTAAAACTTCATTACTTACAGTGGCATTGGTAACAACAGTTTTTTTAGTAACTTGTGTTGGTGTATTTGTAGTCCATGATGTAATTTGTGTTAAACTGTTATATCACTCACTATCTGTTGTCCTAACACAAGTAAAACTATCACGATGAAGACTCTCTCACTTAGCTGTTCCAGAAGAACCTCCATATACTAATATCTGGTAATCCTCTCCACCAGAAGGTATATGTTTATTACCAGCACTGGTTGGATGAGTATAGTTATTAGAAGTTGGCATTGTGAATATCACTGAATTACCGCCAGCAGTTAATTTATATTTACCGGCTGATGCAAGTGTGATTGAACTTGTTCCAGTATCAGTTGCAAGTGTAGTAGGATGAGTATGACCTGCAGCTGCTGCTCCAACTTCACTATATGTATAAGTAGGTTTAGTAGATGCTTTTGCTCATGAGTATACGTCTGAAGCCGGTAATGAAGTTACTGCGGTGCCATACCCCGTAATATGTCCATAAGCATCTATCTTAATTGGATACAATGCTTGAGTGTTTTGAGCTGTAATAGCAGTATTACTATGCCCAAACTTGCCAGAAGATAAAGAAATACCTTTTTCTGCGCCATATGTAGTATCTTTATATAAATCCTTTACTTCTGCAATCGCTTCATTTGCATAACGAATCATGTATAACCCAGATCCTGTCATACCTGATAAGTATAAAGAACCATAATCGCTATTATCTCCATTTGCCGTACCATTGATACCTCCAGATCTATGTGGAACCCAAATAAAATTATATCATTTTGTACCAATAGTAACTCCATCTTTTGTATAAGCAGTAGTGATATTTGCAGAACCTGCTACACCACTTGAATATCTTAACTCTTCGCATAAATCTCCAATTGTTGTAGCTGTTGCTTGATATGTACCCATAGCTACACTGCTTTTAAATGAAGTTTTTAATTGTCCGGTCATAGTTCCACCAGACAATGGTAAATAACTATGTGTATGATTCGCGGCAGCCGCACCAACGTCAGAAGCGGTTATTGCAGAACCGATTACTACATGTCCAGTTGCATCATTTCCAATTTTCACGGCTGCTGCATTATGCGCCGTATAAGCTGGATGAGTGTATTTGTTAAATGTATTGGTACCATCAGAAACACTAGATGAAGTTACTGTAATTGCTTTATTTAGTACATTACCTAAACCAACATCAGTAGCAGTCGGTTTATTAGCTGTTGTGTATATACGATATCAATTACCTCATGAAGTAGTTGCACCACTTCTTCAAAAGATACCTGTATCGTTAAACGCTAATTCATGAGAATTACCGCCACTTGAATCAGATCATCCTCTTAAACCGATAACATAAGAATACCTATCTGATGAAGGTGAGCCAAAACTACTATTGGTTTTAAGACCTTGGAAAATAATCTTATTACTATAGCTATCTGGAGTAGTTGCAACTCCACGCTGGTCTCCTACGGTTACAATACTATTGTGTGTATGACTTGCAGCTGCATATGCGCTGCTATTAGTATACGCAGCTGAACCTAAACCTTTAACACTAACATTGGTTCCAGCAATTTTTACTTGTCCATTGTTATCTCCGGTAGCTAATGCTATACTGTGAACATGGTCACTTCTTGAGACAGTGCTTGCGCTTCCCGCTGAAGCGGTCGTTCCGACAGCCGCCGCACTGGTGCCATAAGTTACATGAGTTCCATGGCTAGCTGCTGCGAAACTACTTGGTGAATAACTACTATTTTTAATTAACTTACCGCTAGTTCCATCAAATAATGCGAAGTTTCCACTTGTAGCACTAGCTGGTCCTATTACAGCGCCATCTAAATTAGTTTGTGCTACTGTTCAATGTGCATTATTAGCACTTGTTCCATCAGTAATACAAATAATTAAATCACCAATTTCACATTTAACTCCGGCATATGTTCCGGCAGTTAATACTCTATAAGTCCAACCTATACTGTGCGTGGCCGGTAATTCAGTTACTGTTGCTCCAGATGAACCAATAGTACCTTTAAATATCATTGCGTCATTTGCCGCAAATGACTGATCTACATACTGTTTGGTTGCTGCATGCTTCGCAGAAGTTGGATCTCCACTAAGAATGAGCGCACCAGTCATAGTATCGCCAGATACGTTAACATATGTAGAATCATGATTATGATTAGAAGCGGCCGCGCCTATTTCTGCAAGTGTCCAGCTAACATTACCCGTACCATCAAAAGTTTTTCCAGTAGAACCAATCGTAAATGTTCTAGCTGTCAATAATCCGCCAACTCTTAATGCGCTAGCTGGTCTACGATGATATGTTGTAGTAGTAGAACCGCCACCCACATATTGAGTAATAACGTAATCGTTTGCGGTTAAATTGCTACTACCGGTATCTAAAGCGTTAATTAAAGCATTGGCTGCATCTTTTAATGTGGTTTTGCCTGTTCCACCTGCGGCCGCTGGGAGCGTTCCCGCAGTAACTACGCCATTTGTTGTGGTATAAGCGGCTTGATTGGCAGTCGTGCCAATTTTACCGTCATTAGTAATATTACCATGTGTATGTGAACTTGGTGTCATAGTACTAGGCACTCCACTTAATCTAGCCCAAGGTACCGTACCAGAAGTTAAAGTGCCTATTGTCGTAATGTTACCAGAACCTGCTCAGGTTGAGAGTTTTGTATTTTCAACATTATTTAACGCCATGGTTGTTTTTAAATTAGCAGGAGAGATTGCTTTTAATGTATAGCCATCTCAGCTACCAATTCAAGATGTTGTTGACATTCCGGCAGCGCCATAATTTAAATAAGTTAGCGTGCCGTTGCCCTTATCTCTAACCGCGGTTGCCTCATCAGCTAAAACCGCGTTTGTTGCTTTTCCATATATCGTACCAGTGACTCGCAAATCACCAGTAACCAAACTATCCTTTAATACTGCCATTCACTGGCACCTCCTTATTTTTCTATAAAAGTATTCGCTGAAATAAAATCTTCACCAATTTTTGCGTTATAAAATTGAGATGGAGTAACTTTTAAGTTTTTAATACTAATAGTGCCAGTTCCATCCGAATAATCACAGCGTCATCCTATTTGTGACCTACTATAAGAAGTAAATCAACTAGCAGGAATTATAGTAATAGTATCATAATGATGTTTTCCTGCAACTGTTATTACGGATAATGTCTGTAAAGAATACGCAGAATTTAAAGCCGTGCAAATATAATTTGCACCAGCTCATTTAAAAGAGCTAGAAGCAATCTCATAATTTGCTCCTTGGAACCAAACTCCTCTAAAAGTTCCTCCAGTATCTGCTGTAAATGCAGTCCATTCAACATCACATTCTATATGTACTGCTAAATCTTGACCTAAAGAAGCATAACCATTAAAATCTGCATATCCAAAATTAGTACAAGAATTAACTGTATTTTTTGCTGGAGTATATCCTCCAGTCATAACCGTGTTTAATAATTCTGCATTTGCTTCATGCATCTCATCCGTAACAGAGGTAATACCATTTTGATATATTGAAATTTTTTCACCATTTTCTTGAAATTCAAAAGTATGTATATTTTGTAAATTATCAATATTTGCTGAAGTATGATATAAATCTAATATGTCTTCTGCGCTAAGTGCGGTAGCATAAATACGAAAATCAGATATATAACTAGGTGCTTGATAACTTGCAGCTGAATACCCTATTCCTAAACTAATATTATTAAATATTGCTTGACCGGTAGTAGCTTTTGAACCTTCATTAGTTCCATTACGATAAATTTGAACTTTAGAACCATCATAAACAATTCCATAATGTATTCAATTCCCAATAGTAATAGGATTATTATGAGTGAAATAATATTCTCCACCAGTCCCACCATGTGTATATTTTCAACTATTATCTCCATATAAATAAAAATTTGTATTTGTATTAGACACAGATGAATTACTTCCTAAAGACATTTTTCCAGCGGCAGAATCCTTTATTCATACAGATATGGTATACTGGTCAAAAGGTGTTGTTAAATTATTAACAAATATTCCACATTTTCTATTAGCATTATTATCAAAATATGAGGAATAATTATATCTCGCAGAATCTTTTGACATGGTTATATTACCTTCAACTACTCCATCATTTCCATAACCAGAAGAATCAATTACATAATTTCTAGGATATAATATTTCTGAACATAGTTGTTTATTATTTTCAAGATAAGCCTCTGAAATATATATTTTATATCCGGGCTTTACATAAATACCAACTAAATCATTTGAGCCATCTTGAGAAATCCCTTCGCATTTACATAAATAAAACCCATTTCCTAAAGAAGTGATTGAAGTCCACCGGTCAGCTATTGCTCCGCCATTTCGTGCATTTCAAGCAGGAAAACATATATCTTCATTTATCAAACTACTATTTTCTTCTTTTATAATAGCTTGTAGACTGCGATATCCACCATCAAAAGCTGGTGATTGATATACTAAATATTCTCCAGTAGCAGTTTCTCCATTACTAACTCAGTGGCTATAAGTATTTTCTTTATTATATATATACGTTTTATCTGTATTTTGTCCTTGACTTCCAGCATGTCCACTTCTTCCCCAATGACTTCATCCACCATTGCCAGAAGATGTATTAAAAGTAGGATAAGAATAACAATTATTCAATATTTGAATATTATCATTCAACTTATAATGTAAAATCAATCCTTGACTAATTTCTTTTACTTCTAATGGAGATAAGCAATGGTCATAAATACGAACATCGTTTAAACTAATTGCGCTGCCAACTCCCAGACGAATACGTCCTATTTTTTCTGAAGTAACATTTTCATCAGAAGTAGATGAAAGTACTCCATCATAGTAACATTCACTTTTTTTATGTCGTATAATAAAACAATAATGATGCCATTGTCCTATCTCTGCTCCATAAATATTTAAACTAGGGTTATATTCATATTTAAAACGAGCACTATCTGCAACATATATGCCATGTATTTGATTTAATGATTCATTATCAATTCCAATAACCAATTGTCAACTTGAAGTTGAAGATGTCTTTGCTCAAAAGCTATATGTTATATTATCATTTACAATATCGCCAATATTCGTAATTGTGCATGTAGCTGGACTATAACACTTACCAATTTTTCCATTATTATTAATAGTCGCGCCATTATTAGTAACCGTTACATTACTAATTCCCTTATTTTCAAGACTACCATTAAGCGGTAGCCAAACCTTTAACGCCATAGTAGTCTCCTTTCTCTCTTATTATATCATAAAAGTTAAAGGAGAGTCAAGCTCTCCTTTAACTATGCAAAAATAAAATCTAAAGATTTTGTAGTTGAATTATATTCCATTCTAACACCAGAATTATTTGTAGCATTACCGCCAACAGTAACAGAGCCATTAAATACAGCTTTACCTTCACCGTTAATAGACGCTACATTCGCGCCAGCATGTCTAAATACTCAACCTCTGTTAACCGCTCCAGAGAATGTGAAATATGTCGCTCAATCTCCTTGCATATAGCCATGTTTGCCAAGTTGGCCTGTAGATGTACCAGTTTGGCGCATAGTTATACCATATGTATTTGGATCTGTTGAGTATAAAGATATACCTCCTGCAGTACCAGAGTTAGCAGTATTTGTGTGAACTCCTGCTGATGTAGAAAGTACTTTAGCAGTTAATGTGCCATTAGTTGTATATACTTCACTATCGCTATATGTCGTTGCACTTGCAGCTTGTGAAGTTGCGCCAATTAAGAATAATTTACTATCACTATTGGTGGAACCAGCAGTGTTTTTAGTATCAGTATCTGAACCAGGAATACCCAATCCAGTAATATCTGCCTTTGTTACAGCTGTTGCTGCTGTAACATGGCCAAGATTATTAACTGTAATTTTATACAGACCAGAATTATGCGCTGTTGCTGTTGGGTGAGTGTAATTATTAAAAGTCTCTCAAGTACCCTTTTGTGTCAACGCTTTTGTAGCCGTAGAACCGTCAAAAGTAATTGAAGTTCTTTCAATTTTTCCACTATTACTTGCATCTGAGATTAATAAATAATCTCCATTTGCAATAGCTACACCAGTTGAAGATATTGTTCCTCCATTAGCGATATTACCATGAGAGTGACTTGTAGGTGCTAATGAAGTTGGGAAATCACTAATATCAGCTTTTGTTAATGTAGCTCAACTAATTGCTCCAGCTGTAGAACCGGCCTTTAAGAATTTTCCGCCACTGTTTGTGCCAGTTGCTGGTATATGTAAATTACCATCGCCAGTTGGGTGAGAATAATTATTTGAGGTTGGCATCTTAAAAATGACTGAGGTGCCACCCGCTGTTAATTTATAGGTACCAGCAGATGCTAAAGTTATTGTTGCAGTTCCTGTATCTGTCGCTAAACTAGTTGGATAAGTATGATTAACTGCTCCTGTTACTCTACCATATGCGTCAACAGTAATACCTTGATATGTGCCTGCGGTTACTCCAGATGTAGCTAATCTTTCTTTCGCTAATGTGCCAGAAGAGATATTAGAAGCATTTAAACTTGTTAAATTTGCGCCAGAGCCACTAAATGAAGTAGCAACTAATTTTCCTGCTGTTGTATCAAGATAAACACCAGTCTCTGCTACAGCTGTATGTGCGGCCGCAGTATTTGTAGGTGCCGTTGTATCTGCTAATAAATATGCTTTAGTAGTTCCTCTTGCAACAACATTTACTTTTGTATCTGTATTAGTTACTGTTTCTGTTCCTGTTGAATATCCTACAACATGTCCATAATCATCTGTTGTAATACTCTTAAGATATACTCTATTAGTTGTAGAGCCTTTAGCTCCAGAAGAAGCCCCTTCTGGAACAGCGTGAGATATAGTACCAGTTGTTGTAATTGTACCACCAGTTAATCCGCCACCTGTGGCAACAGATTTAACTGTTCCGGTATTCGTTGTATATCCTTTTTTTGCTAATTGATAATATAAAGTTCTACCAGTAATTAAATTAGTATCAGAATTACTAACATCTGCATTTGAAGTATTATCTGTTACATTTTGTATCAATGCTCCAGTTATATGACCCTGAGCATCATATTTTATTTTATATAAACCTTCTGTTGTTATTGCGGTAATAGAGTTACTATGTCCGATAGTAACATTACCAGAAGTTCCTCCACCAGTCAATCCAGCTCCCGCTGTTACACCAGTAATTGTACCAACATTTGATGTTTTACTAGCTGCTAAATCATACGCTTTCTTTACTGCATTTGCGGTTGCTGCTAATGAAGTAGATGTGCTATTAACAGCATCTGAAAGTTTGGTTGCACCATAGACGCTTGTATTTGCCGTTCCTATTGATGCAGAGTTGCTCTCTACTCCACCAACTGTTATCGTAAACTTAGGTGCTTCGTTAGCAGTGCCAGCAGTCATATCAATTTCTGGGTCAATATTTACCGCTTTAACTTTTCCAACAGTGCTATCAGCTAAAAGCATTTGACCATCCGCAAATACATTAGTTCCTTTAAATAATCCATTATCTAAATTAGTCTGGACAACCATTCAGTCATCATCACTGCCAGTTTCTCCTGCGGCCCTATCTTTAACACAGATTAATAAATCCCCAACTTCACAAATCTTTCCAGCATAAGTTCCAAAAGCACCAATCTTATAAGTCCAACCAGCGTCATATGGTGGACTTGGGAAATCAGCCGCTGCGCCAATAACAGTTTTAAATATCATCGCATCCGTTGCAGCTAATAAATCATTTACTTCTGCTTTTGTCGCATATGTTGTTGTAATTGTATTTCCTGCTCCATCTTTACCAGCTTTAATATTAGCAACGCTAGTTTGACCAGTACCACCATTAGCAACAGCTAAAGTACCTGATGTAATTTGTCCCGCACCAATAGAAATATTTCCAAAAGTTGCAGAAACTTTTCCATTTGTTTGACTAAAAGCTGTTACAGTTTTACTTGCGCCAGGTGTTCCAGTAATAGCGCCGTCTAGTGTATTAATGGCAGCTCAAACTCCTTTTGGAGTTGCAGCAAGTGATTCTTCTGTAGAACTACTATCGTTTGATAACTTAGTCGCGCCATAAACTGCTGTAGTTGCAGTACCTATTGATTGTGCAGTTCCGCTATTTCCTGCAACTGTAACATTTATCTTTGGAGCATTGCTCGCATCTCCTGCGGTTACTGTTATAGAAGGACTAAATGAAGCTCTACTAACAGATATTTTTCCATTAGCTTCTGATACTGCTGAAACATATTTTGTGCTATCCGCAGTATCACTAACATCTAATGCATTAATGCCATTAGTTACAGCGGTAGAAACTAATTTTGGAGTTGCCGCAAGTGACTCTTGCGAAGCATCAACAGTATTTGTTAATTTTGTAACACCATAAGTTGAAGCATTTGCAGTTCCTAATGTTGATTCGCTACTAGTTTTCCCACCTACGCTAATTTTAAATTTAGGTCCAACTTCACTTGTTCCTGCGGTTAAAGTTAATGTAGGATTTATAGCAACAGACTTAACCTTTCCATCTGTTCCATCGGCTAAAAGCATATGTTCATTAGTAAAAGTGTTTGAGCTTTTATACAATGCTTTGTCAATGTTCTTTTGCACTACCATTCAATCATCGTCATTTGCAGTAGTGCCATCAACAATACAAATAATAAGGTCTCCAACTTCACAACTTTCGCCTACATATGTACCAGCAGTTGATACTTTAAATACTCAACCTGCTTGATGATTATTTGGGATATCTGCCGTTGCGCCAATAAGACCTTTATAAATCATTGCATTAGTATCTGATAATGCATTAGCAATACGATTTGCAATGGTATCAGTTAAAACTTTAGCAGTAATCAATCTATCCGTAGTAGCAGTTCCAGTATTAGCTTCAGTTTGAGACATTGAGCTATAAGTATTATTATAATCTAATCCAAAAGCCACTCAATGAGTTCCAATATAAACAAAAGGAATTACACTATTTGCTATTAACTCTGCGGGGCTAGTTAAATTATTTATACCATTATTATAATATTTTTTAATAGGTTTTGCACCAGTGCCATTAACATTTAATGTTAGATTTGCCACTGCGCCACTATTTGTATTAGCAAAAGCAACAAAAACAACTGTACCCTTAACTAAATTCCCAGAAGTAAAATCTGCGCATGTTACAGCTTTTTCAGTTGTCCCTGCAGCCGTATCACAAGTTCCGTAAAATACTTTGGCATTACCTAATTCTAAATTAGACCTAGCTCCAGTTGCAGTTGTTGCACCAGTTCCGCCATGATTAATAGCTACAACACCTTCAACATTTTGTGCTATATTAGCTTCCTCTGCGTATTCGGCCCTGGTGCTCATTACAATACGATCAACGCCATTTGTTCCAACAGGAGCGTCATACACAATTTTTCCTAAGTGATTAGATGTATCTACCGCAAAATAGATAGAACCTTTATCCAATGCGACTGTAGGAGTTCCATTGGCATTTTTGCCTTCTAGCTTGGCAATAGTACCAGTTTTTAATTTAATTAAATCAGCCATTACGCACTCCTTTCTCACTTTATATAAAAATCTTTTATAAGATTATTTTCTCTAAGTTTATTAAAAAAACATATAATTTCTTTACACTTACTTGGCCAAAAAAAATAAGGTTCCTCCTAAGAGGAACCTTATTAATATCTTGGTAAATCAGTTCAATAAATAGTAGTTTCAGTTTGATCTAATTTATTATTTATCTGTAACAATAAATTAGCCATAATATCTTTATCCAAATGTGCATCAAGTATACTTTCATCCATACCTGTAAGAACTTGCGCTTGTGCGACTTGAGTTCTTAAATTATAGATAAACTTTTCATTTGCATCATCTAATTCATAAAATCTAATTGCAAATTGAACTGGACCATCAACCTTAGTAACATCTCCTTCAATGCACCAAGGAATAAGCATTTTCTCATCTGCTGAGAAAGTTGAGATATCAACAAAAGGGACTGGATAATAACCGCCTTCACCGGCCGCATTTATAAATTCAATAATGCAGGATGTCGTTGATAAATCTTTATAATCGTAATATCTATCTACAAGGAAGTAAATTGTTTCAGCTCTATGATCTTTCGCAACGCTTAAGAACGTAGGTACTGAAACACTTCGCGCATCTAAATCTACATCAAAAGTCTTTTCATCAGATGGTAAAATTACAGACAATAATGGTTTGTTATTATACGGGTTAACTGTATGCATAATAACATTACCGTTTTCATCATATTGAACATTACCTTCTTCATCCAAAAGAGGCTCTTGAGTTTCAATACCTCATAGATATTTCGCGTATTCTTCAGGAGTTGTAATCATTAGCTTTTACCTCCTTCTGATTATGCACGACGAACGCTAATTACTCCATAGCTATTTGCGCTATTCATAATAGCTGTCGCGCCATTTAATGTATTACTTAATAAGAAGTAATAATAGCCCTCTGTCTGAGGAATAAATGGAATTGTTGCGACTCCATTAGTGAATTCAAGATCACCCTCAAATCTAGCTAGATCGCCTTCAGCAATAGGATCTTTATCAATATTATCAGCAGTAACTTTATGCCATTCATAATGCATTACATCATGATCAACTTCTGGAATTTCCAAAACCGGTTGATTTTCTCTACCAGCAATAAGAATTTCCTCAAAGCGAGCCCAAGTTTCTGTTAAATTAGGAATTTCTGGCATTCTAGTAACGCGGCAAACGCCCGCATCCAAGAGTTCAGTTTCAGTATGATCGTTATTAAATTGATTATCAATTTTTAATGCATAACAACCAGGCTGACTTACTTCTAATGTTGCAGCATCTGCGCCCTCAATAACTTCGGCATGTTCCATAGCAGTATCATAAATATCTGCACTCTTATACCAAGTATAAGTGAAGTTTTCTGTTCCAGTACCATCGTCAGCAACAACAACTGGTCTTAGCACAGTACTTGCAGGGCCTGCTTCGCCAACAACAACTTTAATATTACTCTTGTCTTCGTCAGCACGCTTTGTCTGGTCAATACTTTCATCTGGAGCTGTACTATATGCCTGTTCACTAATGACAAAATGATCAGTCATTTGTGCAGTAACCTCTGGCATTGCTGCATAAGGAACATAAAGAGTAAAGCTATCAGCAGTATTTGTCTTTTTACCTGCAACTCTATTACGAGTATTTACAAAGTAGTAACCAGCTTTATCAACAATAGTATAGGCAACTCTTTCATAATACTGTGTACTTGCATCAATCTGAGAATGTGCTACTGGTACATAAGCGCCATTCTCTTCCTTCTTATAATATGTAGTTGCTTCGTCGCTAGTATCAGAAACTGGCATAAATTTAGTTTTAGTAACTAAACCATCAGTACCACTTGTTTCTGTAGCTTTATAACCGAACATGTATGTAATATTACCGCTATCTGGAGAGTAAGCTTCAGCAACAAGTTCAAGAGAACCCTCTTCTTGTCCTTTTCCACCGCCAATTAAATTGTGCTTATAAATAGCTTGTTTTGTGATTGTGCCATCTTCAACAACTGCCGGCGCAACTAATTCAGCATCTTCATTATTAACTTTATCTAAGTTTCTAACGTAAACAGGAATTGCTGCTAACTGAGGAGCTGTTTCGTCAACAGAATCTGGTTCTGAGTCTTCAAGATAGAACTTATAATTATATACAGCTGTATCTGTATCAGCAGTAGTATAATAAGCTAAAGCCTCATCATCCTCAAATAATGTGTAATGTAAACTATCTGAAATAGTTACTGTTGCTGGTAAAGAGCTGAAGCTATATTCTAAACCAGTACTATCTGGAATTTCATTTGATTGATCTTGACGATTAGACCATTCTACAAATCTAACGGCAAATCTAATTGTGCCAACTTGCGCAGTTAAATCATCATCAATTAACCAACCGAAAATAATTTTATCTTTTTCAGACTGAACATCTCTTAAATAATCTCTTGAGATACCTTTTGTTCCATCCGGAAGTTCCCATTCAATATAAATATGACGAGTATTTAAATCAATTGCATCGTAATATCTATCAATCTTAAAGAAAAGAACTTCTGCAAGTTTATCACCAACAATACCAATTTGACTTAATTCTCCTGGAACTGTAATTCCACGAGTATTAGCATTAATTTCAAAGAAAGGCTCATCAAGAGGCAATCTTAAGAAATAAGGGTCAGTACCTGTTCTACCATTATTTGTGGCAAGAGCAGCTAACTGAGTAATATGCTGGAAATATTCGTTTAAACTAGAGATACCTTTTGAGATAACTTTTTGACCATTTTTAGTAATTAAAAAATTACCATCGGCGTCAAAATCCGCATTAGAATTGTCAGCACCTTCTTCTTCATTAAACGGTACACATTCAACTAATGACCATTCGCCATTACTTTCAACATATTTATACTGTTTAATAATTGGAGTGCCATCAGCTTCAAGACCGACTTCTTTTTCAACTGGAGCAAGGCCTAATTTAGCGGATGCTTTATCAAACAATACCGTATAATCTTGCTTGTTTTCATTGTCGATATAAGTAATCATCTAATTTTCCTCCTATCTTATAAAAAAATAGGGAGGAGGAAGAACCTCCTCCCTTAACTATTATACTTAATTTTACATTAAGTTAAATTATTTAGAACTGACCTTAGAATATACTTCTTTCCATTCATTTACTTCATCAGCAGGAACTATTACCATTTTTACAAGATTATTTCCATCTTTTGTTAAAAATTTATTAGAATCTGCTTCAAGGCGATATTTTACTGTATAATAAATATCTTCAAGATGAATTGGAGAAGTAATCGTTCCGTTAGTTCCAAGATACGTATATAAAGGTGTCTTTATCATAAAAAATTCCTCCATTAATTAACTGGAACATAGTTATAATTATCAATTTGATACATATAACTAACAATATATCCAAATCCTGTAAGTTGAGTTTCACTTCTATAGTAGAATGTTAAATTTGTTGTACGACCACTATTATGGTTATATAAATTGCCTGAAACAGATCCAGAATTATCTAACAAATTTCGGTTTTCACTTACAAGGTATAAGTGAGATCCTTCGGTTGGAGAACCAATTTCAAAATTATTACAAGAGTTATATAAGTTAACAAATGGCATGTTACCCCATTTAGCTACTGAAGCAGGCACTCTAAATAGATCAATAGTGTAATCTATACAGAAAGCATTGTTAAATGATTGAGTTCCAATCATAACCAATCCAGAAGGCAATATGATGCTACCTTCTACGGCACGATCCGCAGGCACTGGAGTAATTGTTTTAATAGAGCTACAACTCATAAAGAAACGATTTCCAATTGTACGCAAGCCTTCAGGTAATTCAATGTACTCTAATGAATACGGATAATTGTTAATACTACCCTGCGAATTTGATGCCAATGTTCTCAATTTACAAGGTTCTGTTTCACTGCTCTTTCAGAAAATATGAGTAATTCCTTTTGATCCACCTCAGCTATTTCCTTTTGTAAATGTTCCACCTAATGTAACGATAGGTAGGCCATTATAATAACTTGGTAAAGTAATTTTTCCAGCTAATTCACAGCCTTCTTTAATATCAACACGTCATCCTTCTGGAATATTATAGCTTTCATCTCTATATCCTTGCGGAATGGTTGTATCATTTTCACCTTCTGAATAAGACACTTTTGTAAATGAAAGATATTTAGGATCAATAGCTTCATCGTAAACAGATTGTCTCTTATAAACTACTCATATATCCATGTCATGAGTAACATAAATATTATCTAAATTTATTAATGCTTGATTAATCTGACGATCATTTGCAGTTAAAGGAACCATATCTCTAGAATATCCCTTAAACTTATATGTTTCTATTAATGATAAATCTGTTCCACCAATAGAAGGCATAATATTTGGTGCCTTTGCCGGTTGTCCATATGTAGATGTAGTTGTTGCTACAATTGCGCCATCTGGATTTTTAAATGTTACAGTATAAGGTGTCTCTTGGAAAATTGCATATAATGTAATAACATTCTTACTATCTGTAAATTCTTGAGCATTTAAAATAGGTTCATATGCTCCATTTGTATAATCATATTTAACAAATCAATCAGCATCATTTTCTGGATTCTTAACTAAGCTTCAACCTAAGAAATCACAGTATTGTTTAAATGGCACTTTTTCAGTAACCGTAACTGTTTGACCCGCTTCATGAGGATAACGAATGACATCAATTTCTTCTTCCTTACCATTTTGAAGAACTTGAATAAATTTCGCAATATAAGCAGGATCAACTTTTGCTACACGAATTTTTAAATTCGGGAAAGCCTTTCCATACTTATCTGTTAAATCAGATTCTTTAATTGCTTCACCATTAGCATTAGAAATAAAGACTTCACCAGAAATTGTCGGATATGTTTGCTGATTTAACATGCTTTCAATATTATTTGTAAATTGGTTGATTTCGTTTGAAGGAGTATTATTTTTATCATTCCAGAATAATTCAAATAAACTCATATCCTGAATAATACTTTCATCCATTTCTGAATTATAAGTATAAACTTTACCATTCAGAGTATCTTCATACCATAACTCATCAGCATGGTTATATGGCTCATAAGTACTGTGATCAGTTAAATAATAATAATTCACACCAGCTAACTTTTCTTCACCATATTCAACTTGAACATATGGAGTTCATGTTACATCTGCCATACGAATTGATAAACGACTTGTTCTACCAGCGCCATTCTTTCTATCAACAAGATTCTTCAAGATTGTGTAAGAACCATATCCAAGAGCATCTCCATCAAGAGAAATCTCTGCTATTGGTGAGTCAATACCTTTTCCATCAATTGCAGCATCATAGTTTGTTAAACCATCTACAAATAAACCCTCATATTCTTCATGCGGACGGTATACTAATTCGCCATCTACCATATCGGCTACTACTGGAGCTTGACGAGAAGTAATAATTTTCTTCAATTCCTTATTTTGAGTAAGCACTAAACGAGTAATCGTATTTGGTAGATGAATAGTATTTAAAGGAGCACCTTCTGCAAATAAAGCATAACGTAACTGTGTTCCCAGAGCACGGAATTCTTCAAGTTTTTGAGGAGAACGAACATCTAGATATGTGTCAACTCCTCTCATATTTGTTAAATTAATCTTTTGTAGCAATGGTTTTTCATGGCCAGCCTTTACCGAACCATCTTTATTGACTTCAGTATAAAGTTCAAGTGGATGTAATGTTTCAGCATTATAGAATCCAGGAGCATCACTACCAAGTGTAATATCAAGTAAGCGTTCTGTATTAGTGAAGTGAATTTCATTCATATATTTCGTACTTAAATCGCCAAAACTTGAAATATATTTACTTCCTGCAAAGTAGTTTAACTGTTGGTCAACCTGACCACTCTTATAACCTTCAGCAACAGATGGTGAAATAACTGTTGGAATACCATCTGGATATTTAGCTTCATTGTATGCTTCTTCGCAACGGAATGTGTTTTCATCTACAAATGTAGTAACAAAGAAGTTTAAATATGGTGTTACTTTATATTCTGGAGTAGCATCATAATATTTAACAGGATATACAATAGAAGGGTCATCTACATATGAACCAGTAGCTGTATCTCATCTCTTTCCATTCAAATAGAAGTCAGATGATGTAGAAGGTTTATTACCAGTGCTACGGAAGTTAGCGCCAGCCATACCACCAGTAGTAATACTAAAAGCACCTCCACCCCATTTAGAATCCATATAAAGCAAACGGTTTTCAATTAATAGTTCACGAGAAAGAATTCTATCACCTTGGCAAGCATATAAATAATTTGCGGTAGTAGGATTTCCTTCCTGGTTAATTCATTCTTGAGTAACCGGTAAAACATATTTATAATATTCATCTAATCCAATAGCAATAATTGGACGTTTACCCATCATCGCATAAGAATCAAATGTTTTACCACCACGGCACATATAAGCATCTTCAATAGTAGTTTCATCAATCTTAGTTTTTCTTAATGAAACATACTTTTCTAATACTTTATTATAGAATACATCATATAAATTTGTCCATAATACACTATCTTTTGTTGAATATGTGCCATTTTCTGTATTATTTTCATCATAATCCCATAACTTAGCACCTACGTTATTTAGACCTAATTGAGTGTCAACATCATAGAAAATTGGATACCAAATATAATCTCCACCCTCTTCTCTTGGACCTCATGAAGCAATCATCATGTTCTTTCCACGAGAGTCATAGCAAAGCATTAATTCAGTCATAACGAAATATGTGCAACAGTAATCTAAATCTAAATGCTTATCAAATTCTGCATAGAATTTTTGACGACGATATTCTTTACTATTCTTTGTAAAGATACCATATGTGCGCTCAACGCCACCAGATGTTTCAGTTTCATAAGTAACTGCCTGTTTAGCAATTTCTTCTTCATCTGGAACATAAATAAATTCTGGTTCTGAATAGTTATCAGGATCTAGAACAAATTCATCATAATTAAAATCTGGATTTTCAATTCTCTTAGTAATTTTACCACTAACTAATAAACGAACTGGTTCATCTAAAGTGGCATAATTAGCTGGGTCTAATGGCAACGCGGATACATCAGTACTATCTAACCACTTAAATAAACTTTCTAAATGAGATAATTTATTATATGCATAATTACAAGCTGCAGTTAGTGTATTACCACCAATATCAGCAGAATAATCTTTATCATTACTCTTACCCAAAATAATATTTTGAGCATATTCAAATTGATCAGCCTTTGCATGATAACGTGCCTCAAAGTGCTGTACAACTTCATATTTAGGATTTGTAGCATTTGAACCAGCCATTAATGTTTTAAACCCATTATAACGAGCTTCTGCGTTAGGAAAACGGAATGAACACCAAGTACCTTGGTTATCACGTAATTCTCAACATTCTGCAACATCTTTAACATTAGGATGTTTTCCTGTCTCTGGATCTACTACAAATGGATGAGGTTTCTTTATTTCGAAACCATAGCGTTCATTTGAACTCTTGTCAAGGTTCATGTTATAACGACCGATATATGTATATTCATTTTCACCTGTCTTGTGGAATACAAGCATCGGGAAACCATAAACATTTACACGATAATCGTCTGGATTAATTCCACTAATACCCAAGTCTTCCAATGGATGTTTATCATAAATACCAGTACCCATTAAATTAACGAAACCAGTGTTATAAGAGCCTGAAGATTCCATGTAGTCAATCTTTCAAGTGAATGTCTTAGAACCAATAGTATCATGGTCTACATGTCAATCAGTTGTTAATACATCTCCATTTTCTAGAGTGTAATTTTCATATTTTGTTTCGTCCCCATCTTTAATAGGGTTTCCAAAAACTGGCTTACCAGCTAATTCACCTTTGGTATAAACTCAATTTTTAGCCTTTTTAAATTTAGTCTTAAAATTACGTCTTGGATATTTTTGTGAAGAAGTGCCTTGAACATCTATCTCAACATTATCTGCGGTAAAGCTTGGACAGTGTGTATAATATCTTAATGAAGAAATACCGCCCTTATTACTTGGCTGACTTAACAAATAATCAGCTACTGGATTAGTAAATTCAATACGAACTTGACGTTTATTTCCTTTAGCGTAAGGTAAATCAGTACCCTGCGCAGTAGCCGTCATATCAATAACCGCATAAGGCATTGTTGGATCATCCGGGTGTGACGCATTATAATCTAACAATTTTTGATAACTTAACGCAGTCGCATCGTTAACATCAGTTAATTGGTTTTCATCATAAATATTAATATCTTTAATATCGGCAATATAATTATGAATAATATCTGGCATTGTTAAAGCAACTGGATAAGCACGGAATTTATACAAGTCAAAATCACAGTAATTAGAATTAATTTCAAATTTAACTGTGTTTTCCATACTAATTGCGGCAATAGCAGATAAGCTACCAACACCTGAAAGAATACCATTTAAATAAATACTTAAAGCATCTTTTGCATGGTCGACTACAAATGAAATATTAATAATCTCATTTTCTTTATATTTAACATTAACTGTTGAACCAGATGTATTAAAATAGGCTTCTTGAGTACCAATAGCAAAACCCTCATCATGAGAATTTAAGAATTTCATCGCAATATATTTTTCAGTTTGAACAACTTTCTTGGTAGTATTAGCTTCGTTCATTACCATGTTACCGTCAGAATCTAACATAGGACGAGCATTGCTCATTGCGTTAATTTCTTCTAATGTTTTTTCTTGTCCAAGCTCACTTTCAATTTCAGTTCCATTTTCTAAAGTTATAATATAACGATATTTTGGAATTTCTGTAACAAGTGTGGCAAATTTTTTAGCATTACGAATACGGAAACGAATTTCAAATGTCCATGGTGCAGCATCTGTATTCATTGCCATTGCAGTTTCACCTGAAGCTAATGGTAATGGGAATGTAACACTAGCGCCATTTGCTACTGACAAATAAGAACCCATACCATCATTATCATTCATTCATCCATTTGTATACCAGTTGAAATTTTTTAATTCTGCTTGATATCCATTTGTGCTTGAAATTCATTTTGATCTATTAGCGCGAATTTCTTTATTAGAGCGTCCAATAGAATCATAATTCATTCTTAAACGATTTGAATATACTAAAGAAAGGTCTCTGGCGCCTCTATCATCTACAACGAACTCAATTGTTTTAGAAGCTGAACCGCATACTAAAGAGAATTTATTATCTTTAGTTCCATCCTCAATAAATTCGTAATAAGGAGTTAAATCCATAGATAACCATGAGCCAGAAACATAACGACGTTCCTCTGTATTTAACAAATCATTATTATGATATAGAGATACTTCTACAGTTGCGCCCTGTGCCTCTGCGACAGCACTATAAACCATGTATTGAACTACTGCTGGTTCATAATTAGTAATTGTTCCCAATTCATTCTTTATCCAAATAATTGGCATTTCATTTCCAGCTTCAACAAAAGGCACTTCATAAGCAATCTCAGAACTCTTATATTCCTGATCGTTAATTGTTGTTGTTAACCATAAACGAATAGTATGCATGCCATGCGGCTGCATTGGAATATTAAGTTCATGAGCATGTCTACTATATGAACTAGGCAATGTTTCAGTCTCTGAAGATTCTGCGCCGTCAACTGAATAGTGAATTTTAACAGGAGCATTTGCTCCACCTAAACCCTCAAAATATGGAATATAAGGAAGTGCAGGGTCAGTCTGCTTAATATCCATTGTGATATCAGCAGGTTTTTCAATATACATATCCAATACTCTAATCGGAGAGAAAGATTGTGTTAATCCCTTGCCTCTATTATATTTAGCCATTGGGGAATTAATTAAAACAGTGATTTCAATATTATTACTTTTTGGTAATAAATTAGTATTAAACTCGTAAACATCACCATTATATAAACGAGTTTGGCGAACTACATCATCGTATACGCCATCTAAATCTTTTGCTGTAAGTAAAAAAGATACATAACTATCAGCAGTTGAACGAGGTGCAAATGTAATAATATTATCTTGACCATAGATATAGGTAGAACCTAAAAGATCAATACCGTCATAATCTAAAAACAAATCTTGTTCAACCGGACCACTTCCACCACCTTCGCCAGAACCACTAACTGCAAGCAAAGCAGCTTCAATAGTTTGATTTTCAGAATCTACTGATAAAACTCTAAAAAATCTTCCATCAGAATTCAAAATTAATCCATCTTTTGGAGGCTCCACAGCAGAATTTTCCAATGCGGCCATGGGAATAATATAAGTAGAGTCATCTTCTATATCTTCAAACTTTTTTATTATTTGCTCTTCTGAACCATTCGCATAAATAATACCAGACCCTGTTGCACTACCGCCGCCACCGCTCATGATATGCTTAGAATTATTTACATCTAATATAATTTGATTTGTATCATATGCAAAATAAATCTTACCATCATAATACGGTTGATGCATAATCTGATCATATGTTCCACGAATAGGCCAGAACTTTACTTTATCAGCCATATAATTCTCCTTTCTTTCCTTGTGAATATAAAAAATAGGGAGAAGGATATTTCCTTCTCCCTAAGTATCTATCCTTCAGTAAAACTAAAGAATATGAAAGTTTTATTATCTTAGTTTGCCCTAAAATTAGAATTGACCCCAAACATAGTTGGCAGTAATTGTTGAACCAGTAGAAGTAATACTTAAATTATCAGATCTTAAAATAAATTCTAAATCTTTACTATTAATTGCGGTATTACCTTCATCAATTAATGCAACTGTATTTTTTACCGTACTAGCATTATTTGCAGTAGTTACTGTAGTCTTTGTATTTATTTCATCTAATTTAGAAACAGTATCAGTTACTTGAATTCTTTCAACAGTTGTTCCAGTAACATGTCCATTATTTGTTGTTAAGCCAGTAACAACATCAAATGTCTTAGTCTGATGAGCAATTTGTTCCTGGCTGACGGCAGTAGGAGTATTGGCATCACCATTTGTAGAACTAGAAATTGTTCCATGTGCAACAGTTACAACTGCTTTTTCTCCATTTGTTCCTGTATGAGTTGAGCTAACAGCCATTTGATTGCCAGCTGCAACTTCCATAGAAGCTAAAACAGTTCCAGCGCCATCCTCAATCTGAACGCCATTGCCTGTATGAGCAGCGCCTAAACCTTTATAAGAAATAATTTCATCACCAGAAGGAATAACTTCAAAGTATAGGCTACCTGCTGGGATTTCACCATTAGTTTCTTTTGGAGTTGCGCTACTATTAGCAATTAATAAATCACCAGTTTTTACTGATTTTGTTCCGCCTCCAGCAACAGGAACTGAACTTAAATCATCTCCGGCTTTAAAAGTATCACCAACTTTAACTCCAGTAGTAGGAAGTGTACTAAATGTCTGATCTGGACCTACACTACCTCTATAGACCATACCATTGACATCAGCAAGAATACCATCAACTTCACTCTTTGTGTAAACTGGTAAATTAGCTACGCCGCTAACAAAAGAAATCTGATCTGCGGCCGCAGTATGGTCACCAAGCGTAATCTTTGGATCAAGTGTCGCTGAACCGCCATTATTTCCACTGTCTGTTACTGCAACATTAAATCCAGAAGTGCTTCCATTTGTAATTTGTACAGAATCTGATTTTAATGTAGTATCTATTGCTGAGATAGTAATATTATTTGCTGTTCCGGTGACTTCAACATTTGTACCAGCATTGATCGCAACAGAACTTACATCTGAAAGAGTACCATCTGCACTGCTCTTATTCTGTAATTTAATGGTTGCTACACCATCTTCTCCTGGAGTAGCAACAGCAGAACTCATTTCATAAGCAGTACCAGTAACTGTTACTGCTTTTCCAGTGCTAGAAACTGTGATGCCGTTAGCACCAGTCATAGTAATTGCTGGAGTAGCGCCATCACTATCCTTTAATACTTGATCAGCTTCATTACGTAGTGCCCAAGAAATTGTGGCTGTGCCATTAGAAGTAGTAATTGTAGGTGTGAAATCTTTTCAAATTTTAGTATCATCAATACCATTTACTTGAACCCAACGACCGTCTTTTTTAACCGCTAAAATATTGCCATTAGTAACATAAGCAAAATCGCCATCGTTAAATAAATTAGGATTTTGATATCCTGAACTTGTAGATTTTTCCAAATCATCTGTTGTACTTACAGTAATGATATTACTATTTACTGGTAAAGCTGTTGCAGCGCCAGTACCAATATATAATCTACTAGTCTGCTTGTTTTCATCAATTGTTAAATAAAAAGTACCTTCCTCTATACCATTCTTAGTCTTTAAAGTATTAAGGCCGGCAAGAGTACCCTTTTTAAAATTAATTAAATTAAAAGCCATTTTTTATTCTCCTTTCCTTAAATTATTCTTCTCCTAATTCATGCCATCTCAAACGATCATTCATTTCAGTGACACTAGTATTAAGATAAGAGATTGCAGAACCTACATCCAGATATTTCCCCTCTACTGGAGTAAAGGTCCCCATTGTAGTTTCAAGGTTGGAAACTCTAGCTTCCAATCCATTAGTTCCATTTAATGCATCTTCTAAATTTCCAACTTTAGTTTGTAATACAGTAATATTAGAATTAATTTCAGCTACATCGCTCGGATGATCTTGAATTCAATCCGCAATTTCCTGTAAAGTGTCTAAACTTTCACTGGCATTTTCTGGAATTAATAATTCCGCAACTTTTTCTGAAACAATTGTTGCTACAGATTTATTGTCATCCGTGCCAATCAATGTTGCAACTTGCGCCTGAAGATCCGAAATGGATTGTCTATCTTCCGCTGACATCTCAGCAGAAACTGTCGCCCAAGTTCCATCTCCACGTAAGAACTTTAATTGGTCTCCTGCTACTGGAACTGGGACTAAGCCAGAAATACCATTATCAGTAGCTGTCGCTCCTGTCATAACTGGTACTGATAAGGCCTCAGCAACAGGCATATTTACCCATTTACCTTCGGCCTCATCATATACCAATAAATCGCCATCTGTTTGACCATTCAGAGCGATATCTGCGACATCTGCTAATGAAATATTTCCACTAGGATTAGAAGAAGAGCCAGAAATTAATTTATTGCCTAAATATAGTTTACCTGTTTCAGAGCCAGCACTTTCATACACAAAATATAGTGTATCAGAGTCTTTAGTGGCAAGACTATTGTAAAGTGCTTGAGTTCCTCGCATAAACTTAACATAATTTATTGCCATATTTCTTTCATACCCTCCTTAGTCGTATTATTTCAAAAAATTGATTGATAGTTTTAAGAAGATTGACCTTATGAACCCTGAGTGAAAATCACAAAAGGACGTCCTCCTGATGCATTCCCTCCATCTACTCAAATTTCAATAGCTCTTGTTTCATGGTTAAAATCTATTTGAAAAGAATGTGTTTGCCCATGAGAATCTGCCGAAGTTACTGCTCTATGTCCATTTCAAAATAATCCTGCCGCATTAATTGCTGTCGAAGTATAATCCCCTGCTAGGTATTGCTCAATATTTAAAATTGGATTCCCGTCAAAAGGATTTCCTTCTAAAGTACCTAATGGATTATAATCTCCCGCTGTATAACTTTTTAAATAAACATCTCCTATGCGCATACGATTTGTTAATGGATTAAAACTAAATTTTCCCGGTGCTTTAAGAACTTGCATGGTATATTGACCATTTCCATTTCAAGGACTTAATAAAATTGGATGATCTCTTCCTATCGTTGAGGTATAACTAGTATCGCTCTCAGCTCCATCAAAATTACTTCATAATTGCTGATAAACTTTTTCATCATTATCAGTATATGTCGGATTTGCAGGTGTTTTAAATATGAGTGAATTTTTATCATCAATTTTTAGCGTATATGCAGTGTCTGCAACTAAATTAACAGAAGAAGTTCCGCCTGAAGTTAAGGTTATTGTATGAGCATGATCTACTTCTGCTGCTCCTACATCACTAGCTGCTAATGTTCCCCAACCTATTGTACCAGCAGTATTACCCGCTTTTAGAACTTTGCCATTGTCTGTTGTTTCATTTTTAGGAACATGCTTATAGCCATTTCCTGTTACATGCCCAATAGTTATTCTTTTTTGATCGCTATCACCTATTAATTCAATGCCATTTGTTGATTTAAGCGTTAATTGATCTTGCCTTCCATTTGCATCTATTTTTTGTCCTAATGCGCCACCAGTACTTCCACTTGTATAATCTATTATAATACTATTAAAATTATTAATATTATCCACTTCATTTTTTATTTGTGGAATTGCACTTTCAATATTACGTTCTAATTCTTGCATTTTCTTTAATGCATTATTAGTTGCAAGAATTAATCCATTCATTGTCCCCGTATCATAAGAGTAGCCTGGAATTTCTTCTGCAACTCATTTAGAAGCATCAGGATCAATAACTCCTAATGTTATACCTAAATTTTCTGCGTCTTCAGGGTCTCCATAATATCTATCGCCAGGTTTAAAGTTAGGATTTGTAGATTCATAAATATATCTTTCTTTTTTCTTATAGGCATCTATTGTTAAATTATCCCCAAAATCATCCGTAACTAAAAAATCTGGATTTTGTGAATCATTTCTAGTAAAATATTTATTTTCCTCAAATATTTCATCATAAGAAACAGGAACTTTATTTGTAATTTTAGATAAACGTAATTCTTGATTTTGAATAACAGGCAATCTTCAAATAGTTTCTTTTACATAATCATTTTCTACTGGATAATATCATAAATTTTGATCGGCTGTTAGCGCATAAACAACTCCAGCTCTTTCAAAATTATCTTCTGTAAGAATATACAAATTACTAGCCTTATTATCTATCCATCATTGATCTTCTTGATCAATTGAACTACCTCTTTGATTTTCATTAGTTGTTCATCCATTATTTCGTTTATAAAAATCAATTAAAATATATGTATCATCATTAATAAGGGTATAATATTTATTTTCTTTAAAAGCTAGTAAATCATTAAAAGCAACATAACCGTCATCGCTATAAGAAACAGTAGGTCCCGTAACAGATACATTACCTTCTGTAGCTTCTTCAATTTTAGCCGCATCTTTATTATAAAAACGCACATTTTCATCTGTAGCCGCTACACCAAATAATGACTGAATATCAGCAGCTAAGCTGTCATATGGACTAGTACATAGTAACGCTTTCTTTTTCTTTCAATTCTGTCCATTTTTTTCTCACAAAATAGCCCAATATAAACCAGGAATATAAACCTGTTTGCCACTCTCAATTTTTTGAGGATTCTGTATATGATAATATGGCTGTGTTGGGCGTACTGGAGCCTTTCCATCATCATTTTTCCAAACATAATCAGTTTCTTGATACCAAGCAGGCTTTATATCTTCTCAATTTGAAGAAATAACCTCTTCTGCAAATTCAACTTCATCATAAATAGAGCCTGCAATATGCTCTTTAACACTAGGTTTTCTATAATTTACATATTTTTTATATGCTGGATATGAAGTATCCTCATTAATTGAACCAATTTCTAAGAATCTTGGATACTCACCTCAATCTTCTCTATATAAAGATTCACCATTTAAATTCAAAACAGTGACTTGCTCATAATTATTGGTCGGATTTTCATCTATTTTAATAATATCTGCTTTACTAGCTTCTGATTTTTTATAAAATTTCTTTTCTTCATCAATATAATAAATTTTTGAAGGGTCTCAATTTTCAACATTATCAAGAGTTTCATAATCTCTAATAATCATTCCCATTAAATCATGAGTAGAATTAATAGAACCAGCTAATGACTCAAGATTTTCTCTAAAATTATAATTACTAAATCTAAGTTTAGTATCAACATTATCTTTTGAGATACCTCTTAAACCATCGTAGCTATTCCAACGAATATCTTTATTTCTAGCAGTTCAAATTGGCGATGTATGGTCATATCCTTTCAAAAAGCTATCTTTTATTTCAGACCATTCGCCACTTTCGCCGCTTCAAACCCATAATTTTCCTTCATCTTCAATATATTCATTATCTCTTGGAAGGCGACCAATATTTTCTTCAAAATTTTCTTTTGTTACATTTGGAACTAATTGATAATCACTGTAATCATAAAAGAAATATCTACCGCGTTGGGTTTTTTCCACATCTGTTCCATATGCTAAATCTCATAAATTTGATACAGTATTACCAATAGAAGGCAATAACATATTAATTTTATATATGTCATCTGCGGTTTTTAATACTTGATTTTCTCTATCTCAATATTTTAATTTAGTTTGATCATATGAATGAGTAATATTATCATCCATAGAAATAATATTACTTTTATTTTTATCAAATCCAAGCTTATTAAACTCCACATCTCCCAATCTCAAATGCCATAATGCCGGGACATGAAGTTTTCAAGTTATATCATCAGAATCATCAGCAAAATAGCTAACATTCTCATAATCAAAATCTTCACTTAAATAATCTTCTTCTTTTAAAGGATTATCCGCAGTTATTGTTAGTCTTGGATTAACAGTATTTAAGTTTGCTACATAAACATAACTTATTGTTCCATCTGATAATCTGCTTTTTTGTCAAACCGTACCTTGTCAATCATAACCAAACACAGCAGGATATGTTTCTTCTACCTCTTCCTGCCCAGGCTGTCGGCGCACTAATACATAACGACCAATGTATACATTATCTTCACCATTTTCTAATGCGCGCTCCATCTCTCCGCGAGTAGGATAAACTTCATCAAACTGGAAAGCAAAACGCAGTTTATCAATTTCTTTAGTATGTCTTTGATAATCAAAAATATGGCCATCATTAAATTTATAAAAACTGCTCATACTAATCCTCCTTTTCCTCGTCTATAAGAACGTCTATTATTAAATAAGCAAAATCATTTTTAATACCACTTATTTTTTCAATAGATGCTGGTTCAAACTTTAAACTAGATATTCTCGCGCCATTTTTCGCTTCTATATAAAATACTCCAGAAGCATCTAAAATTATTGGATATAAATTTCCGTTTAAATAAAACTTGGTACCAGGTAATCCCTGTATTCCTAATTGGAGAACAGAATCACCTACACCTTTATCTTGTAAAAAAGTATCTTTTATCAATTCTTCTTGAGTAACATCTTCCCCATATATAAATTGTTTAATTTTTTTACTCATATTCCATCCTCCTTAGTATATTCTCTTGGCTGTTTCTACTGCGCTGATGCTCATTTGCGCCGACAGGCCAAGTTGATATGAAAATTTTTGTGCTATATATTCACCAACAATGCCAGTCTCTTTATCATTAATATAAATCAATGTATTTGGAGATAAATAATAAATTGGAACTGTCGTTAAAGAAACTGCGCTGGCTGGATAAGTATAATCATATAAATACTCATCTATAACATCCATTGCGCATTTTCCTCTAGCACTAATTACAAATTGATCTTCACGATTTTTTGGTAGTTGGAAATAAGTATATCCAATTTTTTCAGGCTGTTTATCTGGTTCATAAAAAATTATATTCGGAATATCTCTAAAATAAATGGCTTTTATTTTATCATCATTAGTAGCTTTTGACCTTAGTCCAATATTGGGAATGCTATATTTATTTAATTCGCCCGTAGTATCTAAAAAATCAAATCAAAAATTAAGCATTTCTGGATTGGTGAAAATTTGTGCATTCCAACCGTCAGCGTCATAAATAAAATTAGCTGGATGAACAACTTCACCTTCGGCATTTTCTTCATATTCATGCCATCCACTAGCATCATAACTTCCTTTTTGACCCGCAGCATCGGGATTATATAATTCTCTCCAATAAGCTACTACACCTTGAGATAAATTCATTTCAAAATCTATATAGTATCTCTCATAACCGGTATATCCTTTTGGATATAACCAGTCTCTTGGTGTTCATTTATTATTATCTCTTAATTCAATTAAGAAATCATCTTCTCTGTAATGACGACGATAATCTTGCGCCATTTGATAAATTATCTCACGTCAATCTACTATTTTATAAGTATCTGGAGCATAATCAGTAATTTCTATTTTTACTTGATCATCTTCTACATCATAAGAATAAGATATTTCTCCAGGGAAAGTCGGTTTATAAATATATACTTTTGTATTTTCAGTAATTCCATTTAATGATTCCATAGGAGATTGTTTATTATGTTCTTCATCATAATAAATCTTTACATCTCCATTTTCATCTAACTCTTTATAATTAGGAATAAATTGAAAATATGAATGCCAACAATTTGATCCGTGCGTTGTCCATGAACCATCTTCTTGTTGAATTATCATTTGGAGATTTTGTGATAAAGTATTTGTCCCTCCTAAAATTGCAGTTACATCTGCATAAGTTGGCAAATCATTATCATCAACAGATTTGTAATACATTAACCAATTTTTAGGATAGTATTCTTTTAATTCTTCTTCTGTTAAATTATCAGGATTTTTTCCTTCCTTCAAAACTGCCACTATCGCATAATATCTGGCTCAATCTTGAACATCTCATCAGTCTTCTGATAAACCATTTATGTTTTTTGTCTTATAAACAAATCTTTTTTCTTTCTCTAATTGATCCTCTACAACACTGTTATTTTCTATTGTAGAGCTTAATCCATTTCAATCAGCAATAACTTTTTTATACTCATCCATGCCTTCTTGAGTACAATAAATCATACCATCAAATGTTTTATATCACATTGGTTTATGATCAATTGCGTATCTTGCATGAATAGGAACTGAAACACCATTAGCATCTCTAACTCCTCATAGTGAATAATCATTCTTTATATTACTTAAATTAGGAGAATTTTGTACGGACATAACTAATTCGCTATCATCAAAAATATAAGCATACTTTGAATTAAACTGGTCACTATCAGCCCAAGTTTCTTCTTCTATGTTATGCTCATTAATTAAGTTATTATAACTCACATTTTGATATATTTTTTTACGCTGGAAAATAAATCTACCATCAACATCGTAAAAATATTCAAAATCACCCAGCATCTTCACCAATTTATCCAGCACTGATATCACTGTCTCACCGGGCGCCGCAATCAAATCATAAGGATAAACAATCTCAGTTTCTCTGTAACCGCAAACCTGAGTACCATCATCACTTTGTACGCGCATAACAGTACCTTCATCATCACCAGAGCCATCAGCTCTAGGCATACGAATACGAGCCGGTCAATAAAACTCTTTAGACACAGGAGTTTCTTTATTTAAACTTAATTTACCTATATTCTTATCATAAGAATATTTGTACCCATCTCCATAATCCTTATCAATTTCACTTATTTTAATAGTTTCTCAATTACTACCTTCTCTATAAATCTGGCACTCATCTTCACCATCATAACATTGAATTGCAGTATGAGTAAACCCTAACCCTTCAGTATCTGTTGTATCCTCATACACAAAGAAATATAATGGATTTTCTCCGATATATTCTAATATTTCAATACCTAAATCATCCAAATCATTCACAATAATATTTTGCCAAGGCTCTTGCGCATATTCATGAACCATCTGCAACACAATATCTTTAATAGGAATTAGCGTATTTTTAATACTTCCATCATCTTGAGTTTCATCCATTGAACCAAAATCCCAAGAAGCCGGAATGACTCCACCTAAATCGCCATTAAGTAAAGCCATTTTATCTCTACCAGAAATTGAAATTGTATAGCTATTTACAGCTTCATTACATCCAAAAGAAGTAATAATAAATACACCTTGATTAAATCAAATAATATCTGGATATCTATTATCAATATGATTTTCTAATCCTATAAAAACTCTAAACTTTGTGTTTAATCCTCAATAAAAATTATTTATATCAGCATGTTCTGCGACAAAAGTAAGGGAGCAAGTGCGCCTTACCGCTGAACTCCCGTCAATATTAATACTTCCAGAAGTTACTCGCCCCGATACTTCATCTACTGGATCTTCTTCCATGTTTAAGGCGATAATTTTAGTCCAGATAAAACGATGCTTAAACTTATCTAATCTTCTTAAAAAATCTTCATCTAACATCGGATTTCTCATAAATTACCTCCTTATCAATTTATATCCCAATTTTTTAATATATTTAAACCTTTTTTATATTTTTTATATTCTTCTTCAGAGATTTCTCTATTTTTAAACTTTTCTTCAAGTTTCTCTAATGCTTCATCTTCAGAGATTTCTTCATCTTCAAATTTTTGCTCAAGTTTCTTTAATGCTTCATCAAAAGATATTAACTTATCTTCTTCGTCTTCTCCTAGCATATCTAACACACCGGCTTTAATTAAATAAGGTCGCATATAATAATTATTTTTATTTGGTGCTAATTCTTCTCCAACAGCACTTTGAACTGCTTCAATATACTCACCATATTTTTCACGCTCTTTCACTAAATCTCCAGTTGCGCGAGCTGCTTTTCAAGCCTCTTTTTTAGTCTTAATACTGCCATTTAAATCAGTAGGTTCTAATGTAGCAGTAACTTTACTATATAACACTTGCGCGTATACACCAACACCAAGTTTAAGCGTTTTTAAATCTCCATCTTCTAAACTTAATGAACAAACATTCTCTTCGTGCAAATCCCTTTTAATATTTCCATTATAGCTAATTTTAAACATATTATTTATAATAGTCGCATCTCCAATAGGGCCATCGCTATTTTCTCTATCCTCTCTTTTTGGTGCCATATAAATTTTATTCATCCATGGATCAAGAATATAATAAATATCTTTTAATTTCCTAACATGACTAGGCTCTTCTCCCTCTTCAGGCTCTATATAAAATAATTCTTCTTCTGGCCCCATTTCCATAAGCCAATTATCAATAATTTTTCCTTCGCCAAAATGGTCGTTATGAGTTTCTTCTTCATAATCGTGATATCCAGTAGGAGAATTGCTATTCAATCTAGAATGAAGAATACTATAATTCATATCTTCAGTCTCTTCATCTAAATTTACTACAACAAATAATCCAAAAGGTGAATATTCCATAATATATTTATCCTGTTCACCAGATGTTTTATTTTTAAAAGGCGCTTGCAAATAAGAATCAAAATAAAAATTATCTCATACTTCACTATTAGTAAAATCTCTCTTACCTTGCTGTCCAGCTCCACTTGCCGTAAACATCTCAGTTTCACTGAAATTATCTCCTTTATAATATACATAATAAAGAGGACGCTTAAATAACTGAATATCACAAATATCTGCAACTTGTTCTATTGGCATTCTATCATCATCGCCGTTATTACCAAGATAAATAGGATTATCACTTTCATAATCAACTACCTCTAAATAGTTTTTCGCTAATTCTTTATCAAGACCTAATCCAACTATTTGTCTAGTCATACCAATATCTGTTTCTATATTTGAAACTAAATTAAAATCATCCTTTAATTGATCTTTATATTGGTATCTAATTGTACCACCATTAGCCAAAACATTATTATTATATAAATTATTTTTACTTGGCTTATGCCAGTAAATACCATATACATTTTGAATATCATCTAAAATATAAGTGCCAGTTGGGCCAATCTTTATAAAAACTCCATTATATTCACTCTTTGCGCCAGGGTCAGTAACTAACTTAAATTCCGATCCAGGCAACCAATCTCTAAACTCAATATAATTTGTATGGCCTCCGCCTAAATTAGACTGGAATAAATTAACCGAATATTCTTCTCCAGCAGTGTAATAATGATGGCTAAACTTGTCACTTCCAGAAGGATAATCAATCTTTCTCCATTGTACGACATAATCATCAATATCTTCTTTTGGAACTGGAGTAATTATACCATGCGCTACCATTGCATTATACTCAAAAGGCGCACACTCATAAGCAGTTGCGTTAAAAGTATGTAGCATTCTTCCTACTACAGTATTTGGAGTTAATGACACATCCATCAAGCGCACTAAATAGTTACCCTCTCCAGGAGTTCTAATTAACTTAACCTTACCATCATTTAATCAATCCAATACTTTTAACTTAAATAGGCGCTCTGACGCAAAATTCTCATCAATTAAATCTTTTGCTCATTTTGCATGAGTTAAATTATCTGTATAAGAAACTTCATCTTTTTCTTCATCGTCTGCGGCCGGCACTTCTTCAGTGTATTGAATCCCGTTATCATGATTATCAGGGTAGCCTTCTTCACCATATAACTTAGCACCTACACCGTTATTACTTGAAGTACCACGTCTTCTTGAATAATCGGTTCTTAAAATTTCCTCATATGTTGTGAATAATTCACTCTCGTCCATTTGCATTGAGATTAATCCCGATACTGGGAATATCTTATATCCAACTCGCGCATTTCTAAAAAAGAATGGATATTTGCCGCCAATGGTCTCACTTCTACTTTCCGCAAGTTGTGTCTTAAAACTGCTCACTTGCGGATTAAATTCAACTCTTAATTGTCGTTTACCATCATAGATGAACATATCATCAAAATCCGCATAAATCTTTTCACTATCTATTGGATCAGAATATATATTATATAAATTATATCTTCTAACTCTATAAATATAAGTCTTACCTTGCTCTATTGTAAAATCTCTAAATACAACATCACATTCAGTTGGAATTTCTCCATGGCAACCAAATCTGGTTAGTTCCATCCAATAGGTTGGGTCCATCATATCTGCGCGAGATAATACGAACATTCCGGCTATTGACTCTTCCGCATATAAAGATACTGCAATATAGCCATCATCTTTTACCAAATGAGGTCGAACTTCTAATGTTTTAAATCCATTAGGAACAGAACGCTGTTCTACTAAAACATATTCTGGACTACTAACAACTAAATTATTATTAGTAGTAATAGTATACTTTATCGTATATACTTTTCCACTTTCAAGCTCTCTAAAAAAGTGCCAATGGTCTTCAGATTGATATTTAGCTACATTATTCTCTACTGAATGCGCCATTTCGCCACTTTCATAAACAATTTCTTTATCTTCGTTATAAATTTTGAAATTACAAGAATAAACTTTCTCTGTAATATCGCCACTATATTCATTATCTTCTAAAACACGTTGGCTAAATACACCAACAAATTCCGTATTATTATTATTTGCTTTTGTTAATTCAAACCCGTCAATATAAACATCTGGTTTAGAAGTACATTTAACAACTCCAACAGTTGAGTAATATCCAACTGTTTCTTTTTCATCTTTAAAAGCTAATTGTATTTTATAAAACTGACCAACTGTTAACTTTATTCCTTGTATTTTGCCTTCTTCAACTTTTAAATGGACTGTTCCTCCGCCCCTACTCTCTTCTAATGCTCAATATCCAGGAGCAGTTTTGGATACTTTCTCTCGGGTTTCAGCTCTATCTGTTCCCGCAATGTTTATATCACCAAGTAACGCATCATTTTGAACAGTTTTTATTCTAACCGCAAATGATGCTATATCCGCAGAACTTACCGCTTTATTAAAAGTAAAGGGAATGGCTATTTCACCATTCCCTTTCTCATCTAAACAGAAAGCTGGCAAAGTTCCTTCTATATATGGAGGATATAATCTTGCCATATTTCTTACCTCCTTTTACTCTTGAGGTGTTGCTTCATCATCAGCTACTGGCGTCATCTTAGGGGCCATCGCTGCTCTCTGTTCACTGTCAATTACATTCTGAAGTGCCTGTATGCAATTTGCTAGAGTAATAGTATCACTACCCTTAACACTAATGCTCATAAGAGCCTCAAAAATGTTTCTTAACATTTCAATGTTTTGATTATTCATATCTTTTATCTCCTTTTTCTCTATATATTAATTATCATCAACGACTAAACCATCAGCTATTTTAATATTAGTAATTTGATTTGGCGAAATTAAACCATTTAATGCAGTTATTACTTCTCTTAATTTCGCTGTTAACTTTCCAATATTAGCTTCAGTTTTTCCAGCCGCTTCTACCGAATAATAGTTATTTAAATCTGTTTTTAATGCATAATTATTTAAATTGTTACTAAGACCAGATAATTCATCTCCTAATCCAATAACTTGATTTTGATTTATAGCTAATTTAGTAGCATGAACAGTACCATCATAAGTTACATAAAATGCTGGATTTGAACTAAAAGACATATCATTCTCTATAGTCGTAGCACCAGCTCAAAAAGCAACTTTTGCATCTGCGGTAGATGGAAGAACTGGCTCATCTTCAAAACGTGCTCTAAACATCTTGTTATATGGTGCCATTCCAGCCTGGAAACTTCCAGTTTCATCAGCCTTTGAAGTGAAATAATTTGGCATAATGCTTCATCCAGCAATAATACCACTTTCAGCATATAATTCACCATCATCTGCTACTTTAAAGGCACCATTATTGATATCTATGCTGCCTTTTTTTATTGTTAAATTTCCATCTTTATCTACTCTAAATGTAGGAGAATCATTATCTCCAAAGGTAATACTGCTATTACTACCTGCTGTTAAGATAAAATTACCGCCAGTATTTGAAGTAAAATTACCACTACCATTTAAAATAATATTTTTAGCTTTAATATCTAAACCATTATCAGTTAATTTAATATGCTCCGTATCTGATTTATTTTTTACGCAAAATTGTCCACCAGTACCATATTCAAAATCTAAACTACCACCCGCTTTTATTGACATACTCTTTTGAGTTTCAATACTTCCGGTATTAAAGTCAATAGTCATTCCAGGTTTAAGAGTATTACTTGTTTCATCGTATATATAGCCACCTTCAATAATGGCTTTGTCGCCATCAAATCTTAATCCACCACCTGTACCAACATTTTTGTTATTTACAACTTTTGTTTTTGGAGGCGTACCAAGATACAAATTACCATTATTATTTAATTCAAATGTTTGAACATTATTTCTATATCCAGCCAATGCAGAAATCAAACTATTTTCATTGGCTTCTCATGGATATTGAGTTACAATATTACCCATTACAATACCAGAATATTGTCCATTACCATTTACCTTTAACGAACCAAGATTAGTAGACTCTATCTTCGTGGCTGTGTTATCAATTGTTAAGACCTTTTCGTCATCAATGCTTTCTTCTTTTCTTTCTCTTGGCGTTAAAGTAATTACGCCACCCTCAAAACCTTGGATCACCATTTCAGTAGAATCCATATTTTGAATTACAGCAACCGGTTTATATAATCTAGCAAATTCATTTTCGCCAATTTTAACAATAGCCTCAATAGCTATTTCATTATTACCAGCTGTATGTTCTATATATTGCGATTTTGGTCTTAATCTATTATAAGTTAGAGTAGGACCTCAAGTTGCTTGAGGAGAATCTTTGTACTGCCCACCAAATCGGGCAATAAGATCAATCTTATAACTTCATCCATTATTTTTAAAAGCATTTTGAATAGCACTTATTTTTGCCTCAAGTTCATTTTTTTCGTTTATTAATCTTTGGAACTCTTTATAATGACACCATGCTAAAGCAACTCAATTTCGTTCTGGATGTTGAATAACTTTAGCCTTCCAACTTTCAAAAGTTTCTTTTTCTTTTTCTAATTCTATTTTTATTCTACTAAGATCATTTTCAAAGTTATTACAAACAACCTTTAATTCTTCTTTAAAATAAATTGGATTAGCATTATCTTTATCATATCCAATAATACCATGGCCATTAATTTCAAGAGCCTCTAAGAGTTCTTTTGCAGAAACAATTCCAGTAGCAGATTGTTTATTAATTAATGATCCTTTTACAGTAGGATCTAAACGCTTAATAAATACATCTTGCTCTGTAATTGGATCTTTTAAAATTTCTTCAATCTCTTTTTCAGATGATCTATAAGATAATTTTTCATAAGTGAAAGTTATTTTATAATTATCATAATTGCTATAATTTTTGCCTTTTACTTTTATCGGTATTGGTAAATAACCAATGTAACAATTACTATTATCATTTGTATCGTCCTCTGGCAAAATACCTTTTAACACTCTAAATTCCGCCAAATAATCATTAAGTTCATCATTATTAATTATTTTACTTCTAATAAAATAAGACCCATTTTGTTTTGTTAAATTATTTGTAGATCATCCAGTATAGAAACCTGAGTAAAAACCTTCATTTCTACTCCATAAATCTATTATATCAGAAAATTTTAGTAACGTCAAGTCTCTTTCTTCATTAGTTATATTATCAAATATTTTAATATCTAATTTATGTCAATCATCATCCCCATGAATAATAGAATAACTTTCACTATCTACTTTTTTAAAATTAGTATCATACTTCTCTCCAATAGACATTTCCAATCTATAACGAGAAGATGGCACAATATGCTGTCTAAATAATGGAGTAATCGCGCCAGTTAACACTGTATTATTTTTTATTATATAGCACTTTACTTCATTATTTAAAGCATCCCTATTTAAATAAGGATTTAATTTATAACTAATATATCTTGAGCTTCCGGGTTTTTTATATCCATAATAAATATAATTATCTAAATCTATCTTAACATTTCCATTATTAAAAAGCTCTTTAATAAAGTTTAAATCTTTTGACACTTCCTTCGTGCAAAAACAAATATTCTCTTTATCTTCCTCATTGTTTTCATCATAATTTAGATAATCTTCATCCATTAACTGAAGCATTGTATTTTTCTTAGGAAATTGCCAAATAATAATCTCTTGCCCCATAAAAATACTATTATCATCTTTATCGGTACAAGTAACAAACATTAATCTTTTTTTATTTTCTAAGTCGCTATAAAGTCTATTAGTATTTGGATCATATAAATTATAAACCCCATTACTTCCATCAGCAAGGTTGATTGCGACCTCTGCGGCCGCAAGCACCGTAGCCTGGTTAGGAATTTGCTGGGCATTTTTGAATTCCAATTTGTTGCTTTTTAATTTTTTTGAGGAATTATCTCGATAAATAATTTCCATTTCAACCCAAACTGCGCAACTCTGACGAGTTTCATCTGGGTCATATGTTAAAAGATAATCAGTTTCTCCTCTAATACGAGTTCCATCAGTATATTGATCTGAATTATTATTATCTACTTCTTTTTTAACTTGCTCTAACTTTATTTTATTTTTGTCAATAGAACTTAGGGCGTCTTTGATTTTCCTTATAGCACTAGAATAGAACTTAACAGAGCTTTCTACAGTTCCATCTTGTCCAGTTATGTTAGTAATAGAATAATTAGCATCTGTTAATCTAAAATTATCAACAAGTTCTGTAAAAATATTTCATTTCTCTGTAGAGTCAAGAGCAACGTTAGACCCTCATACTTTCATTTTTGGGCTATCAGGGTCAAAAGGTGGATTTATCTTTCATCACACATCTGGATTATCTTCCGACAAACCATTAGCTTCACTTCATCTTTTTACGATATCAAATAAAGTATTTTCTGCAAAGTTAATTTCACCTTGCAAATTTTCCATATACTGATTAGCATTATATTCAATATCTTGATATCAACTGATAATTACATCAGAAATATCAAAATCGTCTTCATATGAGAGTGTTGAACCATCAGCTTTTGGATTATTATCATTGTTAAACTCAATAACCTTAAGTTTATTCCCATCATCTACATCTACATAAGAATGCATCCAACTTAAATAGATATCTTTTTGATTACTCTCTTTTGTCTGCGCACTATCATAATCGGTACCTTGAAGTGTAGAAATTATAATAGTGTCACCTATCTTATTGACTTTATTGCCAAAAGACACTTCAATATTTTTTAAATTAAAACTTGCGCTTTCTGGTAATGCGCTGCCATCAAGCGTAATTAATGGGCCTTGTTCCTTCACCGCAATATTAACTTGTGTTATTCTATAATTCTCATTTTCATAGTGAGGCAATTCAATTAACGCTCTACATAAATGCCAAGAAAGATAATTATAAGGGTCTCCTAAAATATCTCTTGAACTTAAACTATATGTCACATGGTCTGGAATTGTCTTGCTTGATGTGGTTTCTGATGAAGAAAACTTTAAATCAACCTCTAACCCAAATACATATGAGTTACGCAATATATTCTGTCCAAAGTTAGATGCTAATTTAAAAGATAAAGCTAAATATTGCTTATCATTAATTTCTGGATTTCCATTAATTGTACATAATGGATGAATAGCATTTTCACTTGTCGGCTCTAATGTTAATTCTGTCTTTGACAACTCCATTAGTGTTAAAGGATAGTAATCATTAAAATCCTCATCAGCAAACTCTACACTGTCAAAAGGTTGAAAATATCTACCTTGAATTAATTTTTGTTGGCTATAATCTCCTTGCGGGATTAGGACATAAACTCTTTGCCCTACCTTATAGTCTATATTGTCGGAATATGCTTTAAATTTTACTGAACCATCATAAACATAATAATAGCCATCAAGTTTATGAACATCATCAACAATCTGGGTCAATACTGTAATATCCGCTGGCTTCGCATTTGCGGCCGCTTCGCCTGCGCGCATCATTGACTCATTCAATTGCTCTAATATTCTATCTACTTTATTAGAATTAATTGCCATATCCGAACCTCCTTTTTCTCTTTATATCTCTTTATAATTAAAATAATTTATAGGTTTTTTATTTATAATTGACCAAAAAAAATAGGAGGAGAGCCTATTTAGCTCTTCTCCTATTTATAAATTGTGTGGTTGAATTAACTAAATTATTTAATGCTAATTCAATTTCATTATGGTCTACCACATTCGGGAACGATGCATCAATATGCACTTGCTGTTGCAGATCAGCAGTACCGGCGCCCGCAAGCACGTTATAATTAAAGTTACCCATTGAAATCTTTGTTTGGAACAAATCTTTCATATCTCTAATTAAATCAACACTCTTTAACAGGTTCTTAGTATCATCTTCATTTAAGACAATTTCTTTCTGGTGAAGCATAGCAAGACGGCCTTCTTTACCTCATTCACCAGTATAACCACCAGTATCAAGTTTCATAAAGCGATTAACATTAGAACTATTCCCATGACCATTGCCACCACTAGAAATACCCTTGGGACTAAAAATAGTTACTCTTTCTGAACTCACAAGTGTTCCATCAACATACGTATATTTATATAGAACTCCTCCATATAAATTACCCTTTGAAGTTCCTTCTCCCATAGTATCATACATTTCATTGGTAGAAGTTAAATAATACTTATAAGAAGTTTTTCCAGGTCCACGGTTATTACTAGGAGGGCTTGTTGTTTTATTACTACCATTAGAGCCGCTTTTATTAGAACCGCCTCCTCCAGAATTGCTTCCACCAGAACCGCCACTAATCTGTTGCTGCGCAGCAGCTACTTGATTAGCCGCAGTTTGAGCAGCTTTAGTTACATCAGTAATAGTATCTTTAGCCTTATTTATCACTTGGTCAAGTTTTCTTAATAAATCATTAAGACTACCAACAACGCCACCAACACTATCTTGCATGCTCTTTAAACGCTTGCCTCATACACTATCAACTTCAGCAGCCTTCTGCATAACTTCATCAAGATTAGTCTTCATATTGCCAACCATATCAGAAACTTTTTGTTTAGTCTCATCACTCTTAGTTCCAATCTCTCCGATATTATTAACAACTTTCTGACCATAAGTATCAACAGTTTCTCCAGCAGCTTGGAATGTTGCTCTAGTATTCTCTTCTCATATCTGCTGAGAAGCGATGGCAGTATCAATAGCGTTCTGTTCAGCTTCAGAGAAATTTCTTACACTATCTTCAGCAGTCTGATAATCTGGTACTAATCTACCAAGAATACTTTCATCCATTTTTGTGATAAAATCATCAGCAGTAGCTAACTTTAATCCAAAAATGCGTTCATAGTCTTTTCAATCATCATCACGAGCGCGAGCCATTTCGTCAAATATCATATTTTGTTGGTCAAGATAATAATCAGCATAAATATCATATTCTTCTTGTAATTCTGCAAGAGCTTGATTATACTCATCAGAGCCTTCTTTATACTTTTCTGTAATATCTCTTAATCTATCAGCAAACTCTTGTTGTTTCTGTAACCATCAAGACTGAATTTCATTATTAGCATTTCTTTCATATTCTATCAATTCAGCAAGATGCTGGTTATAATTATCTTGAGCGTCTCCAATAGCCTCTTGGTCAGCAGTATAAGTATAACTGAAATTACCTTCATTATCTCTAGTCATTCTTACTGCGCTCTTGGCTTGACGTGCAGCTAATAACTGGTCTTCGGCTTGTAATAAAGCAACTCTTCGCGCAATTATTTCTGTCTCATACTGAGACATCTTTGCACCAGAAGAAATCTTATCATTAATCTCACCCATTAAATCATTCATCTTGCCTTTAATAACAGTATTATTAGTTTTCTGTAATGATTTATTAAGGTCATTTGTTGCTTTATTTAATTCTTGATATTTCTTAAATTCTGGTAGATATAATTCATCTATCTCTTTTTGACGATTAAATTTATCAACCAAATCATCAATATTCATTCCGGCAAAAGAGTTCTTGAAATCTTCTACCATCATATCAATGCTTTCTTCAAAAGCTTGATTGACTAATTCCATTGTATTTTCAAAGCTAGACTGAAACTCATCTTCAGCTTCTTCAGCTGCTTCATTAATTTGCTTTAAGTGATCTTTCCAATAGGTAATAGAGATTTCGTCGCCTTCCGCAAGAGCCTTGTCTAATTGCGCTTGCGCCTTTGCGGCTTCCTCTTGGAGGCCTTCCATAATTTCTTTATTAGAAGCAGTTACATCTTGAGCAACTTTAATACTTTGCTGATTTATTGCTTTTATTGTATCATTAGAAATCTTTAAGAAATCTTTACCAGTTAACTCAATAATCTTTTTATTATGTTCAAGTAATTTATTGAGTCTCTCATAACCATGCTTTACATCATCAAGGTCATCCATTCATTTGTCAAATGTATCGGTAACTACTTGATGAATATCATCTAATCTTTCTTTAAGTTCAGTAACGGTAGATGTTAAACCTTCGCCATATTCTCTAAGATATTTTGCTTCATCAGCGGTCAATTCACTAACAAAAGTATCATCACTCATTGCGGATACTAACTGCTCTAATAATTGACCTGGATCCATATTATCTAAATCTATATCAATGCCATGATTTCCAAATATTTCCTTCATGCCATTACGATAAATCTCTATGTTGTTTTCATAGATACTCATCTGTTTATTTAGATTAGCAATTTTATCTGTAGCTTTGTCTACTCCATCGCCAAGATTATCAAATAAGAATTGTAATAACTTTAAGTCAGCTTCATTGAAGTCTAACTCCATTTCAACTTTCAATGTTGTCTTTTCTAACTCTTTATCATAAAGTTCTCATCTCTTTTGGAGTTCAGCTCATGTTTGGTCTTGCCATAGGTTATAAGTATCATTATATTGTTTTAACTTTTCTTCACGATCTTTCGCAACTTTTTCTTGCGCTTCAAGTTCTTTTTGCGCTCTTTCAAGAATTTCTTTATCAGCTTCACTTTGCGCACTCTTATTATAAACTTCTTGCGCTTGGTTGAATTTATCTATTGCCGCATTTTGGTCATCTACAATTCTTTTTAATACCGCTTCATAATTTAGAAGTTTTCCAGTATCATCAAATTCTGCGCCAATACCTAAACTTGTTAAACTTTCTAAATCTTTTTTAGCATAAGATTCAATTTCTTTAACATATTGCTTAAGGAGTTTATCTTCTTGTTTTAACAAGTCAATTTCTTGGTCAAGATACTTTAACTTAGATTTACCGAAAGCACGATCTTTGGCTTTATTAACTTTGTCATAGGCTTTTTGGACATCATCAAGTTGTTCTTTTATATCGTGGTAACGGTCTTCTTTCTTGACATGTTCTTTTGGCTGCTTGACTTCCTTTTTCTTGGAGCCACCGCCTCCACCGCCGCCTTTTTTACCTTTTCCGCCACCACCAGTGGATTTACCTCCACCACCATGAGAAGCTTGTTTATATTTTATATTACCACCAGTGCTTTTTTTTGCAGATTTAATTTTTAATGCAAAACTAGTATTTTCTTTATCTTCTGTTTCTGTTTGAATATCAGGTTTCATTGTATAACCTGTTACTGCATATCTAGCAGCACCAGCTAATTCAGAGAATACTCCAGAAGCCTCTGTTGTAGTCGCTCCTATTTCTATAGGTGGGGTTGGCTCTGGGATAGCTCCAACTAATTGCTTCGTATCTCTTACTTTAGAAGTATCTTCAACGACTTCTGCATCAACACCCATATTTGAAAGAAATTCTTGCGCTTGCGTAGTAGTCATTGCTGTTTTATTCAACATATCCTCTAAACCAGAAATAAAATCAGCATCTTCTAAAGACGCATGAACTGGAATGTCTTCAAAATTAGGATATACTCTATTAATTACATCATTATATTCATTAATTAAATCATTTGCAGTATTATCATCAAGTTTAAGCGTTGTTTTTAAATAATCGGCGCCAGCTAAATTAACTAATTTATCATATGAGTCTATATTTCCATTAATAGCTTGTTTCATTAATTCAAGATTTTTTGTATTCTCTAAAAAATCTTGAGACAATTTAGATCCATCTATATCCAATAAATTACCATAAGTTTTTTGTAAATCTTTAGTAGCTTTTTGCACATCTTGTCAAGCGCCACTTTTTAAAGACCTCATCCAATCATCATAATTTTCAGAAACATCTTGAATTGCATCATCAAATCTAATTATCGCATAAGCAACTTCTTGAGCGCCTCGTTTACAAAATTTTAAGCTATCATCCAACTCATCAACAGCTTTAGCATTTTTTTGAATATGTTCTGTTAAATTATCAAATTCTTCTTCTAATTCTGCTGTTTGCTTTTTTGTTAATCCAGCAGTATCTAAATCAACCCCTAAATGATGTTCGCCTTCTTTTTGGCCCTCTAACCAATTTTGGAAATCTTTTAAATCTTCAATTCCTTCTTCTTCTATATTTAATCCAATTGTTAAAGCTTTATCTTCATTGCTTAGAGAATTAAAAAACTCTGGCAATCCTTCAATATTTGATTTATCAATTTGAATTTTTACATCTTTTAGTTGTCTATTTAATTCTTCTACTGCTTCAGTTTTAGCTTGTGCTATAGATTGTTTAAAATCTTCAGCATCAATATTTACATGATTAATTGCATCAACAGCTAATACAAGTTGAGCTACAGAATAAGGATCTATTTCAATTTTTTCGCCTTTTTCATCAGTAAAATTTTTACCATTTCATTCAACACCTTGAATATTTTGCGCGTATAATGCTCTATCTTTATCCGTTAATCCCGCAACAGTTTCTTCAAGTTTTTTAGGATCACCTAAATAATTACCAATAGCTTTATATACTGCATTTTGCTCAAAATTTTTTACATCAATACCGAGTTCATCTGCAACTTGACGTCCAAGCTCTGTTTTATAACTATCTGAGGTTTTGTCTGATGTACTAATTTGATCAGCTGCATTAGAAATAGCATCTAAAATATCTGTTCTATTTTCAAGATTTGGAATATGAGATAAAAAATTTAATCTTGAATCAGATTTAAACGCTTTTAAAATTTCATCAGCGCTTTTTCCAGCATAACCTGCATCGGCTAACTTTTTACCATATTCATTCAAGAAATTAACCATTTCTGGAGAACCTTTTTGAATATTTGATTTTGAATAATAAGGTTCTTCATTTCCAGAATAAGCTGCTCCAGCACTATAAGTTTTTCTTTCTACCGCAAATCTCTTTAATTCATTCGCAAGTCCTTGAATATTTGTTTCAAATTGTTTCTGATTTGAAAAATTTTGTGCTATTAGTTGACGAGTAGTCTGAATTAAAGTATTTTGGTTTGCTTTATTTAAAACAACTTCTTGACTATCTTTATCAATCTGTGCCAATCCACGTTTATCATAATTAATTTTTACTTTACCTAATAAATTAGCCGAATCTAATGCATTAATTAATTCTAAGTTAGCATCAGCAATAGCTTGTTTTCACTCTAAAGTACCCTCTTTAATTTTATCTATACCATTAGATTTTTCTTCAAAATTATCAAAAATATCAGATAAATTTTTATATGCATCTTTTGCGGTATTTGCAGCATCAGTTGCTTCTTGCAAAGATTTTTTTGCATTATCGGCTTCTTCAGAAAGACGTTTAAAAATACCCTCTGGAGTGGTTGCTTGTCAAGCATCTCATCCAGTTTTTATTGCTCAAATTAATCCAATTACAACCGCAATAGGGCCAGCAACAGCTAGGATATCCACAGCTAATGTTCTTAATCCAGTAGCCAATAATCCAACTCCTCCCGCAGCTCCAGTTAAAACTGCTTTAAATCCTGCCATTATTGAATTAACAGAACTAATTTCTTTTAATGTTTTTAATCCAGCAGCTAGTTGCGGAATAGCAATTAATAAAGAAGGAAGTGTTTTTCCGAGCTTTTCAGTTCATGTCAAATCTTTACTATTTCATACATCAATTGCATTTGAAACTGTCGTAATAGCCATTGTTAATTGATTAATCGATTGAAATGCCTTTACTATATTTTGAGAAAGATCTGGGCTATTATTTTTACTTTGATTTAATTTATCTATTTGCAATTGTAATTTTTTAGCTTCTTCAGAAGTATCACTATATACCTTTTTTTCTTTTTCTAATGCCTCAATTAACTCATCAGTTGATAAAAATCCATTATGATGATTTTGTATGAGTTGTTGCAAGCGTGAATTAAAATTATCTATTTCTGTATCACTGGCTTCTTGGGCTTTTTTAAAATTATTTGATGCCTCTACTGCGTCTAATTTCGCATCTATAAATCGTTCAATTAAATTAATCTGTTTTTCGGTACCATTGCTAAAAATAACCATTGTCTCAAAAAGTTCTTGATAAGCGTCATTATATTCTGTAGTACCCTTTTTTAATTGAGATAAATTTTTAATTTGTTCAGAAAAAGTTTTATCTATTCCAGGAACCTCTCCACCATTCATAAAATGAGTAAGTTCTTTATCTGCTCCGCTGGCAGTTATTGAATTACGTAATTGACGCATTGCGTCTTCTGCCGCTTTTCTTTGAGCATCTTCAGTTTTTTTCGCTTCAATAGTTAATTGTTGTTGTGCTTGTACACTATCTAATAAATTATTCGCAAAATCTCTTTGAGCATCTGATAATTGATCGTAAACTTCCCTAAGTTCAATTGTTAAAGCTAATCTTTGTTTCGCTGAATCAATAGTTAGACTTTCTATTGTTTGGTCTTGAACGTCCCCTTTTGGACGTTGTTCATCAAGAGAGTGCTTTACTCATACTGCCATTGCGTCGCTTTCTGCTTGAGCTGTACCATTAAGAACTCTTAATTGCTGCTGCGCATTTTGTAATCCTTGAACAAGTTGTTTGTTAAAAACAGTTGTTATAATAACTCCAATTGCAGACAAAACACCTGGCAAGCCGCCAATTCCATCTATCAGATTATCAACACCCTTTAATATCGCTGCTAAACCATCTGTAATTGTAATAAAAAACTTATCATCAATTAAATCTTGATATAAAGCTTGTCAAGCTGCTCTAACTCTCTTCTGGGCAGCCTCTCAACTTTGTGCGTAAATATCAGCCTGTTCTTGTAGAGCGCCATCTGATCCATTGGCAACTTTTAAATTCTCTTGGAATTTATCTCAATTATCAAATAACGCAACCAAGTTAGTATACTGTCTAACACCACCAACAGTTTGTGCTAATGCAATCTGCTGGTCTTTAGCTAATGATTGTCATTTAGCACCAATTTCATCAAGGATAGTGTTCATATCTTTAAGATCACCATTCTGATCTTTAATATCAACACCAACCTTCATTAACGCTTCAGAATATTTATTTAAACTTGTGCCATCTTCAAGAGTTTCTCCAAGTTTTAAACCTTGCAATCTTGAGAAAATTGTTCTAAATGAATTACCAACAGTAGATTCACTCTGACGTGTTTGCGCCACAACTGTAGCCAATGCGGTTGCTGCATACTCATAGCTCAAACCTACTGTATCTGCTACTGCCGCAAATTGCTGCATACCATTAGCAATTTCTTCTGAACTAGAAGCAGTTGCCGCACCTAATGCAGTAATAACATCCGCAAAGTGAGTTAAATTATCACTACCATCTGCGAAGTTATTCCAGATAGCTGTCATATAGCTAGAAACATGTTCAGCAGATTCGCGAGTAACATTTGACATCTGCATAGTAATATCAGTTCTCGCTTTAACTTCTTCATCGTTCAAACCTTGCTGGTAGTAGATTAAGGCCGCATCAGTATATGCAGTTGTGCTAACACTTAACGCTTGCGCCGATTTATTCGCCTGCTCTGCAAATGCCGCCATCTGATCAACAGATCGTCCAGTAACGATTGCGATATCTGTTAAAGACCTATTTAAATCTTGCGCATAACCATATGCTCCTTGTAATGCGCCCATGAAACCATGTAAAATACTACTAGATAACTGCCATCTTGCAGTATTCTTTAAAGCCGTCCACATATTATCTAATAACTTATTAGATTCTATCATCGGCTTTTGGGCTGTAACAATACTATTAGCAAGATTTAAAAATGCTTTTTGACCATCAGCACCTAAATTATTCATGTCTTTAGATAAAGATGTTAAAGACATTCCAGAATTATTTAATTGCTGATTAAATTTAGACAAATCTAATCTGCCAGTATCCGCATTCAACGAATTGTCAATTGCGGTTTTTAATTTTAAAACGGATTGTTGCGCTTTTGAGATTTGCGCATCAAAGCCAGTAGTAGCACTATTCTTAATAGATGAATTCATTAAGTTATCCAATGATTTTTGCAAATCAGCTATTTGCGCTTTGGCTTGCTTTGTATCCGCTTCAAAACCCAGCTTAACATTTATCTGTTTTGGCATATATCCTGCTCCTTTCTCTCCAATAAAAAAATACCCCTATGAAGAAAAATATCCTTCATAGGGGTATACACTATCTATTCTTCTTTATAATTCAAAAATTAGATAATTAGATTAACCAAGTTTGTTCAAGACTTTATCTACAAGCTCAATGCCTTCTTTATTCTGTAATCCATTCATTAACTTATTAATATCAAGATCTAAATTATTATAATCAGTATTCATAGCATCTAAAATACCATATGCAGAATCTTGATATTTATAAATCTGCTCAATTGTTTCTTTTAAAAGAGTATAAAGATATCCAACCTCATTCTCATTAATAGCGTGGAATACTTCAGTATACAATCCAGAAGACATGAACATATCATATAATTTAGCTTTATCTTCTTTCTGTTTTTCAGTAATTGAAATATTTGTATAATAATTAATTACCTCTAACGCAAAGAACATATCAACTTTACCTGGATTATAGAACCTATTAGCATCTGCGGCGGCCGCTTGATTTAAAACGTCAGTAATAAAATCTAATTTCTTTTCAATAGATAAATACTGCTTAACTTCAATTTCCTGTTCATTAAATGTAATTATTTTATCAGGATCTTTTGAAGTTAATTTTAATTTATTTAACGAAACTTTTGCCATGATATAATTCTCCTATTATGTTCTATTTTATTATATCAAAAATTTTTGGTGAAGAGCAAGTTTACTTATCTTATTTTAGTTAAAAACTATTGATCCATTATCTTCTAATAAAATTTCACTATTTTTTAAATAGTACAAAACAGATGAGCTTCTCGTCGCTAAATTTCTTGAATAAAAGAATATTGTTGAGGATATTGCTTGATAATGATGTCAATCTATTGATTTAAAACTTTTATCTAAATGAAAATAAAAATAATAACTTTTCAATAGATCAGAAGTTAATTCAAATTTATCTCCACTAACAAACCCAACAGTTAAAGGTGAAATAATATTAATAAGATATTGCGATAAAAATAAAAAATTATGTGCATAAGCTACACCATTTGTATAAACACCGGTTCTATTTACTCCACCAGACCTCATTTCATTATTAAATTGATTCATTAATTTAGAACTATCTGAAAATCTCATATCATGACCACTGCCAGTTCAATATTTTAAGTTAAGACCACCTGCATATTGAAAAGCCTGATCTAATATATACTTATCTAAAATTACATTACTTCCAACTTGATAGGTACTATTCTCTAAATCACCAACATCGGTTGTTAAATTTATTAAACTTTGCAATTCTACATTTAAAAAATCCGATGAATTTTTACTTGGAATTACCGCTTTTCCATTTTTGTCTGTCATATTAAGTCCAACCAGTGAAATGAAAACATCTGATCGGATATCCTTTTTACCCTCTACTACTGCCGAAGTAGATACTTTTCCTCCTGTTTGCTTAACAGAAATATTTGGTAAACCCAATGAATTAACAACATTATTTACTTGAGCTCTTAAATGATTTCTAATTTCCTTTTGTAACTGTTGTTTATAAAAAGGTTCATATAAACGACCAAGATTGGCTTGAATCGTACCATCCTTAGAGTTCATTTTACCAAGATTTACTCGTAATCTGTGCCTTCTTTTAAATGCATTCATTGCACCACTAACACCTTCTAAACCACCTGGTTCATTAACAGTATTAGATATTAATCTTCTCCATTCCATTTCAATATTTTCAGAAGTTATTTCTAGTATTTTATCCAATCTAAAATTATATTGTTCTTGATAAAAATTAAAAAATTGTTCCTGTCTCTGTTGGAAAAAAGATATCGCTACATTATAGTTTCTATCTGTGGTTCCCATATATTTTTGAACTCACTGTTTTCCATCCATACTCTATCACCTCATATAAACAAAAAAAGGGAAGGACTATTCGTCCTCCCCTTCCTTTTCTTCAACCATAATCTTCAAACCAGTCTCAGGCTTAATAATAGAAATCTTAGCCTTAGATAAATCTAAAGCGGGCTGTTTCTGTTCGCTCTGTTCTGGTTTGATTACTTTAATAGTTGCCGGTTTCGCAACCATTCTTCTTTTCTTACTAGAGCGAGTAAACATATAGATTATTCTCCTGCGTCGTCGTGATTATCAAGACTCATACCAGCTAATTCACTAGCATTGCTACGTCCATTATGCCATGTGCGGCCACGGTGGAGATCATTATTAGCATCAGAAGCTGTTGTAGCATTTTCAATAATCTGAATTTCCGCAAATACTTTATGACTCTTATCAAATCTTGTATAATCTGGGAATGCATCCATTGTGAATGTAAATGTACTTGGATCACCAGTAGCAGCCATTGTAAATGTGAATGCAGACTGAATCTTACAGTTAGGAATAACAAACTCTGCTGGATGGTCTACACCAGCCTGGTCTCTCCAAAGAGTAGAACCTTCTAGATAATAAGAACCAGCAAATTTTTCAGCATCAATCACAATTCTCTTCGCGCCAGAGCGAATTGGTGTATAATAATCAATAAGAATACCATTACCTACATTAGAATCTTCTTTTAAATTAACTGGCTCATAAGTATATAGCTTTTGGTTAACGCCACCTTTATCATGGCAATCTAATTCTTTACCAAAATTACAATCATGAGTATTAATAACCATCTTAAATCTGCCATCTTCTGCTGCTTCTACAGCTGCATACATTCCATTAGCATAATCAGAACCAGTGCTTTGGTCTACAATATAAGGTTCAGAAATAACTTCACCATCTTTTGTAAACATAATGCAAGCATAGTTTTCATTCTCAACTCCGCCATTTTTAACAGGTTTAGGTAAAAATGGCTCTTTATCAACATAAACAGTTAATGTATTAGTACTTTCATCAACTTCATATTCATCTGTTGTTTCAACAATATGCTGATAAATAGGCTTATCTTCTGAAGCTTCAATTAAACCAGCGCCTGTTAATACAGATAAGCTTTCCGGTGAAATCAATGCATCTTCCATTGTGAAAGTGACTGTACGCTCACCTTCCCATGCCATTAAACGAGCATTACCTTTACCACCCTGCGCATAAACAGTAGTAGAAGCACCCTCTAATGTTGAAGTAGTAAGCGTATCGAAATATAATACAGGTTCATTCTTATAGAAGCGCTTGTTTCCTAGATCCATTGTGCCCTTAGCTCTTAACACAACGTCAACAATGTCACGAACACCATATTTCATGGGCTTTGTCCTCCTTCTTTATTTAATCTTTGTGGATATTTCTTGTTCAATCTTCAGGCTTGCCGTCGCCTTTTGCACCAGCAAGTCTTGATCGAATGTCTAAATCCCAATTAGTTCATAAATTAAATCTTTCTAATTGGTCTTCTATTTGATAAATTGTATAACCAATTAAAGTATTTACAGATAATTTCAATCCAATAGCCAATGTAGATATATATCTCGCATATACACTACCCACATCGTCTCCTTTTAAATGCGCTACTCTCGCTTTACCTTTTTTAATTTTTTCTGCTATTTTAGCAGCCTGCGCATTTACTGGATTAAAATCATCTTCTTTCTTTTTCAAACAAAAAACTTGCCGTAAGATTTGTTGAAAACTTTCGAAATTTCCTTCATCTATTATAATATTTGAATTATTATAATTTAACAATAATGACCTTGGGGTCATATTTACCTTTACATTTGGTAGAATTAAAGATAATGCATTAATGACATTTTCTTTCGTCTCTTTCGCTTCCTTCTCAGCCATTATTGTCATAAATATTTGAAAATTAGAAGTATTAGATAAATCTCTTTTGTCCTGTCTAAATTGTTCTTTATCTATACATAAGGCTTGAACACCTAATAAAAAAGGTTTCTCACCAACCATAGATATTTCTTTTATTGTTGGCTGATGAATAATAAGCTGCAATTCTGGAATTGGAATATCCGCTCCAGTAAATAAAGCAAGATCAATATCTTTCATTATTCTTTAAATTGTTTTTGTTTATACAGTTCATTAAAATCATCAACCATTTTTTGATTATCTTCTGGATTAGGAGTATTAAATTTATCCTCTCCTCCATGAATTGCTTGATACATTAGAGTTAATCCAGCAAATTCATCATTAAGAATAATCTGACTTGCGCCCATAAAATGCAATTCGCCAATACCAGTTAAATGTTGTTCATTAAACATTGAATCTAACTCTGCGGCAATTCGGTATGGACGTAGCTGAAAATCTTGTAATTGTCATTGGTCAAAATGACAGATAATATCAAAAGTAATTATATTATCTCTAAACTGTGGACTTGAACTTGGTGTGAAATTATCCATTGAAATAATTATGTAGGCTAATACACTTCCATCAACATATAGCTTAGGAACAATTTTAATGTTTTTTCCCATTAACTCTCGCTTTTGCGCATCAGTTAAAGCTGGATGATCAAGCGCATCTCTATCTGTGTAATATAGAATTTTACACAGATTTTTATTCTTCATAATTCATGTTGTGATAATTTCCAAATCCTTGTCAACCGCCATAAAAGATGAATGCGGTATCGTATAATTTTTAATTATCATAATACTCCCTTTTCTCCTTTAAAATAAAGACTCAACAACAATTGTTTTTTCAGAAGAGCCATACTTTAAAACAAATTGTCCACTATAACCACTATCCCATTTCAATACAACTTTCTTGTCTTGTGGAATAAGTTTAACAGGAACTTTTTTGTCAATGCTCCATTTTGAGTCTTCTTTTCCTCTATAAAAATACTTATATTCAGTACGTGGCTTAATAAATGTTTCGCCCTTAATCAAATTATCAAAATCTTCTTTTTCCATATTAGGGTCAATTGGTTCAACAACCAATCCATTAACAAGACCATTCTCCATATCATCTTTAGTTTCGTTAGCGTAATATTCCACCGCAACTACTTGTAATACACCCTTCATACTAATAGAGTCTGTTGCTTCTACACGCCAACAAGTATTTTTATCTTTTTCTTCAATACCCTTTAAATAAAATTTGGCATATCGTCTAAAATACTCTAATGCTTCTGGAGTCTTTGTCATTAAAATATCAAGTGAATGATTAGGCTCATCAACACTTATACCATTCTTCTGAATAAAATTAATTTTAGTTTCTACTGGACCACGAACCGCAAGATACTGCGTAAATTTTTCGCCATTTTCATTAAGTCAAGATACAGTATAATTACAACGTCTAATCTCTCCTTTAAAATAAGCCAATTCCGTTAAATCTTGCAAATAAATAATTCACTTAGTTCCAGTATTCATCCAATCAAAAATATCTCCTGGTTGATATCTGTATTCATAACCAACAGAGAGAATTTTATCATCATAGTTTTGTTTTGTCTTATCAGGATTGATTAAAGCTGGTGCTTGTTCTTGATCTATTGCATCAGTATGTTTAATCTTCGCTGCTTGATAAGAATATTTTGTTGCATGATCTAATGTTCATCTTTTATCTCTAATCATGCGATCTTGTTGCGGTTGTCCGCCATGTCAATTTATCCTATTTGCCATTAAATTTATTCCAGAGAACTGAGATCTATCTGTACTATAAGGCATTTAACATCCCCCTTAATAAAGAAATTGACTCAAATACTGTTTTCCGATAAATTATAAATTCTAAATCCTCAGAAACTTTTAATCCTTCAAGTTTGCTTAGAAGAATTAAAAACTGGTCATTTGAAGCAAATATCTCTGATAATCCCCTAATTTCAATTAAAACAGTATTTAATTGTTCTAGCCAATTTTCTCCATTTTCTTTCATCGGTATTAATTTTCAAAGCTGATTAGTTAATCTGTTAACATCAGAACGAAAACTTTCCTTTGAAATATTAATGCCTAACTTCGTAGTCACCAAAGATTCCATTTCTTAAAACATCCCAGTTAGATTCAATATATCCCTGGTCATTTATACGTCTACGTTTATATAAACGTTGCATATGAAATGATTGTCTCTGACATTCTGATAATAAATTTAATAATTTGGCAAGATGGTTCGCTTGTGAAGTCATTTTAAAATCTGACCCGCTATATTTCATACGAGTGTTTTCAATAGATGTAACTTGGCGTTGCAGCCAACCGCACATCATTAATAAAGCGAGTATATTAATTTCTTCACTAGTTAAATCAACATTAAAATGTGAACGTTCAATATATACATCAGGGATGCCATCATCCTCTTCCTCATCTGGAGTATTCCATACTACACCAATAACAAAATCTCCTTCCTCTACTTTATCCTCTCTAATTACAAGAGTTTCAATGGAAAAATCATCTAAAATTTTTCTAGGAAATTCAAAACCTGGTATAGCATCAATTAAAAGGGACCTTAAGTCCCTCATTGTATCTTCTGGAGTTAACTCCATGTACATATCGTCAGTAATTTTTCCAAGAAAGCGATTATATATATCTGTGAACTGTGTTCCCATATATATTCCTCCTTTCTTAATAATTATTTCTTAATAATCTTTGGTTTGTTTGCGGCAGCTGCTTCTTCTGCGACACCGCCACTGGCTCTACGACCAGGTGTAGCCTGGGTTCTACGAACCTTTTGAGCTGGCGCCGCAGGTGCTTCATCACCTTCAATAGCCTTGTTTTCTCTATCATGAGCAATCGCTGCGTCAACATCAAATCCAGTCATTTCTTTAAGAGCCTGTCTCTTTGAGAAATCATTTAAAGGAAT